>Ga0209780_1000788_pt1 | contig 18674 bp, 11 predicted proteins | sample WorMetexBAHAMAS2_FD_187384 | JGI IMG/M metagenome (GOLD analysis project Ga0209780, IMG submission 187384) | Marine gutless worms symbiont microbial communities from Max Planck institute for Marine Microbiology, Germany - Inanidrilus exumae... | ecosystem: Host-associated > Annelida > Digestive...
TGTCAGCATTCATGTTTGTTGTTCATACATCGAATTGTCACGGTCAAAACTGCACAAGACGGGCGATCTACAGGTTGGGAATTGACACGTTAATTGCCAACCTTCTAGTATTTTCTTAATTTCACTTACTCGCCGTTGAGCAGACATTTCGCGTGTTGTATGTTGTGCTATTCCCTGCCAAACTTCATCATTCGGGGCGAAAAATGTAAGTACGTTTATTATTTCAAAAACCATAAAAGTGGTTCAGCTTGATTACAAGTTACAAATTATAGTTGCATACTATAGTATAAAACATCGGTTGTATATCTTTTTGTTCGGAGGCTAATTGGCCTTGGATATACAGTATAGGCTGCCGGAGACGGGATGTCACGGCTAGGTCTCGAGGGGGTGGAAAAAGATGATGTAAACAATTGTCGGGTAGTCAAATATTTCTGAAAAACAATTGGAGAGATCCACGTGTCTTAATGCTTGAAGAGATGAAATGCCAACCAGCGCCGAAGTAGGAAGATAGGGGATAGGCATAGAAAAGGAGTAGCTATTAATGTCAACGTTGAACCGCCTTCAAGCGCTCAGTTTGAGACTTGGTCAAAGTAGAGTCAAAGATCTTAGAAAATTTACATGCTAATTTTCTAAGATATTTGGTAGGGTGCGAAAGCAGGTGAGGCATATTCGAGTACTGGTCTGATCACTGTGGTATGAAAGTGCAGTGTGGTGAGGATAAACCAGCTCTTCCAACTGTTTTAAGAATTATAACGTGATACAGCTTTAGAAATGATATACCCAATGTGCGTTTCCCAACGATGGTCACCAGAAATAAAGACATCTAACAGTTTATAGCCAGAAACTCTTTCCAAGAATATGCCACGAAAAACCCGCAATTTTGCCAAATTTGAAACTTGTGGAATCTTGTACCAAACTACATTCACCGATCAGCGTCAAATTTGGCATATAAGACTAAACAAATTTCAGCTTGATTGGTGTATACTGTAATTCTACTGATTCTTGTAGGATGTCAATTCCAGATTATTGCATTCCTAGAGGGATAAAACTGCAAGTCCATTGCCTTGAAACCCAGACAAAGACCAAGACCTTTAGAAACTGGACTTAAGTGCTCTCGAGACCCAAGATGACATTTGTCTCGAAATCACAAGACTGCTCGTTTCAAACCTGCTGATGCAGAATTGCAGATTAAAACTGGTCACTTCTGAGCGGCAATCGTATGCGGTGCCCATCATTTAGACACCATACGTTACACCAGGAACCGGAGGTGCACCAATTTGTACATAACTTTGTTGGAGATGCGGGCTGAGCGGATTTGCCTACGCCCGACCTTGCGCCCGACCACTATTCTTGCGCCCGACGAGTCTCATTGGATTGGATTGGATTAGTCGCCACACTTCGCCTTTATCTATGCATGATAAGATAATTATCTATGGTGTGTTTGTTGATAAACATTGAACTCGCGGACGTGATTGAACTTTGGTCTCAAAAGTATGAGGATAGTTGTCGCTGTAAAAGGCGTGATTCATCGATTTCAGGCCGCCTTCAAGCGCCATTCGTTTGTTGGCAGTGTTTTGGTGTATAGCTGCCTCTATAGTGCAGGTGACATAACCAGGCAGACGGTACAAAGAACGCCTAGGAAGGACTATGCGACAACCGCAAGAATGGCCGTCGTTGGTGGTGGAGGTCTCGCCCCGTTCATGTACATGTGGTACAGAATTCTGGACAGGCTGGTGTCTGGCACAACCATGCAAGTCGTCGTGAAGAAAGTCGTTATTGATCAGATGATTGCTGGCTCCATGGGCATTGTTATATTCTACGTTGGTCAGTTTTTAAACAAAACCTAATTACTGGCAGTTTGATGATGCACTGTTGTCTAAAACATGCCGGGACGACGCCGCGACAGTATAACAGGCAGAGACGCCTTCCCGGCGTCTCTGCAGGGACAGTCGCGACGCTGTACTAAGTGAGACTGTCGTCCAGTGAGGAATTACCACAATCCAAGCCGGGACGACGTTGCTGCGTCACCACATGTCCAGCACCAGATGCTTTTTAGGACTAACGCGCTAATTCGTTCACTATAAAGGATAATAAAACATGTTTGTTAATGTTACTGTTGGAATTAAAAAATAAAATGTAACATAAATAAAATGCTAAACACCAGCCACATTGGAATAAAAAAAGCTCTTAAAATAAAACGGGTGTCCCGGCGTCTCTGCCTGTAATACTGTCCCAGCGTCATCCCGGCATGTTTTAGATAAGGCAACCGATACTATACAGACGGTTAGCCAGGTTTTATGGCTATGCATATGGCTGGTCACATGACAAAGTATGTGGCTAAACCCTAACCATGGGCAGTTTGCTACGAAAAAAGTGCTGAGGGAGTTAATGCGGGGACGGTGTCAGTTCCCCACTCGAAGGAGTCACAGTGCCTCCCAGAAAATTTTGGAATTTTCTGTCTTGAAATGGCATGTTCTGGTGCATTCTGGCGCAGTGTTGTAAAGTTCATGTCTGTAATAGAATGGCCTAAAGTAATTTTTATCCGTATAGGCAATCGGCTGGAGTACGACTACAAACTGCATTGTGGAAATAGAAAGAGTTGTACCTTGTACTGTGCAGATCAGCAGTGGCAATGGCATATTTCAATTTTTTAAGAGGGTGGCCAACTTCGATTCCGCAGCCATACTGTCGTCAATTTTGTCATGTTGGGAATCAATTTGGACTTGTCAACTAGCCTGACATCCAAAATCGATATTGCATTGGGTCAAACTGTTGCAGTGGCATCTGCGTCATGGAATTACTGACGACATGTCATATTCTACCTGCCCATGTGGCCGAGTGGTCAGAGCACTCGGTTCCATGTGCAGTAGAATGGGACACGCTCTGTGGCCGAGGTTCGCGCTTCAGACCGGGCGGGTCCGCCTATCAAAGAATTATTTCTAATAATTCTTATGCACATGATGAACAGAGATGTTAATCCCAGGCAGGTAAAGGGTTTGACGGTGTCCTCTATAAAGTGTGACCGTTGCGGAGCCTTGATTAGCAGCGTAAAGGTGTCAGCTGCGCTGCAATTTCATGAAATCTTATGTACGTTATCTGTGGCCATGGCTTGTCTTCCTCATTCGACAGGTAGTGTGTGTACTTTCGGGTTTTGTGGATGTCATCATGTTTTCACACAATGGCACCAGTGAGGCAGAAACTAAGACAAAATTATATTTTATTGAGTTTGCCATGTGGCGGCAGTGCACTGGCGGCAGTGTCTGTCTGTGACTATGTTGTTGTTATTGTTTTTACAGGAATCACATAGAAATGCAGAATAAACACAATCTGTGTGTTATTTGGTAGTGTCAGTCTTGTCTACTAAGTGTAATTCTGGCTGTTTGTGTAATGCATGTAGCAATTGTTCTGTTTTACTTTTTAATTTGTAGGAATGTCGTTGTTAGAACAGAAGACGGATGTTTTCCAAGAATTTAGAGAAAAAGGCTTAAAGACTTACATAGTTTGTATAAATATTATCTTTATGTTACATGTATACAGACGTGTTGTTACTGCTATTTGAGTAACAGACTGGTTCTGACAATTTGATATTTAGTTTGGATCACGTTGCAATTAATTTAAATTCTCTTGGTCTTGTTTAATAGCTAGACAAAAGGTCAATTAAAAGTGATAAAATTTGATCATTGTCTGGAGGATAAGAGGGAAGAACATTAGAACTGTTCTGTGCTGTATTGCATACTACACTTTATCTCTCCTCGGGCATCGCTTCATGTAGCTTCTTGTAGTCGTGGCCGAGCTTGACGATTAACCGGAGCAGAGCACATTCCATTTTGTTGCCGAGCTGCTTCGGTAACTTGTTTTTTGTCTTCACAAAAAATACAGCTTGCTGCCTAATTTTATGCACATAGTCACGCTGTCTCTCGTTTGACTTGGAAGCCCAATGACTGAGGATTCTTTGTAATCTGGTGGAGAAGTTCAACCAAGACCTCCCCAACTTGTCGCTCTCAGAATCTAGATCTTGGAAGCAGTCTTGTGAGCGAGACCTTATTGAAGGGCTCAAGTTCAAGTCTTTAAGACCAAGAGTTTCACACCAGATGTCGAGATAAGCGCTTGACAGTGGGTCTCGAGACCTCACACCTAGGTCTACAGAAAAGGACTCTTACTTGGAGTATCTCTTACCAAAGTTGAGAGGAGTAACCTCTTCATTTGAGATGGCCATTGCTCGATGTGTGGTCTGGAAATGCTAGATAACTACCATTGCTCGTGAAGCAGCTAGAAGATCCTAGATAACTTATGTTTTTGAGTTTACCTTTTGAAATTATGCAAGGTGGAATTCCTAACGCCTGGTGGTTTCTACAAGCCCTTTAAGAGGATTTGGTAACGTTTGGGGTTGCACAGTGGGCCAAACTATAATTGGTCTCGGCATTTGGTGGCTAATGTCACTCACCCGAAAGGTAAAGGCAATAAAACTGGGTAATGAAGCTATGTGGTCATCATCATCGTCATATTCGTTTATTTGTAACATGACAGAACGCATGCCATAACAAGAGAAGTGTAAACGAAAATGTACACGTCACATTAAAAAATGTCATCGATGGTCTCCTGAACTATTCCATAAGTAAGTTGGCTAGAAGATTACATATAACACTGTAAGAGTAGAGAGCTGTATCTAGGCCTAGTATGCGTTTTTATAATGTTATGTTTGCAAATGTGTGTGTGTGTGTGTGTGTGCATTTGTTGAATGGTTTAGACGGGATGGATGTTTTGGCCATTGGTACAAGTTGTTAACTTCCGCTATGCACCACCACATACTCGTGCTGCATTTGTTGCTGGTGCCGGTTTCTTCTGGTGTACCATTCTTTCATACTTCAAATCGGTTCACATTCTTCGTGAGTGTATGATGTTCATACTTAATGTTTGTCAGCCTGTCAGCTGATTACTGCATTCAGTGTTCAATACCAGATTTATTTTCCATCGTTACTCCAGATTGGCCCAAGTTCAAAAGAGAACCTTTGGAGCAGGGCTAATACCAACTGACAGTGTCAAAACATCGAAGGAACCCAAAGCAGGACTGGACCTTGCCCTTTTTAGGTCGACTCTTCGACAGAGTTTACCTAATAAAGCCGGTCTTAAATGTCCGTCCGTGCGTGCGTACGTACTTCCATCCACAGAACGTTTCTTCGATTTCAATGACATTTGGCATGTAGGTAGAGGTCGATGAGTGATGCATGACGGTACGTAGTATGACCTGATCGAAGGTCAAGGTCACGAGCCCTTAAAAGTTGGAAATCCGGCCATTTTCAAAAGCTATCTCCTCTGCCATTTACAATGGGAGCTGGCAACTGCCCACAGATTCTTAAAATAGGGCACAATATCTAAATTTGACCGGGCCAGATTTTTTTATATTTGGCCTAGTTTTTGTGTCACGTGACTTTGAAGTTGGCAGAAATGTCAGTTGTGAAGAGTCGACAGTCAGTCCTGTCAACAGTGTAATTATCAAACTGTGTTGATGACACCAAATGTTGGACTTCATTTATAGCAGGTGATGTTATGGCATTATAGCTGCTGTCCCAGCCCTGTATGCCTATTTTATTCGTTACCCATAATGTTAAGTTAACTATGGATTTAACGCATGTGTAGCATGTCATAAGTAAGTAAACTAATAATTTCCTTCAAATCAGGAATTTCATTCAGGTTTCTTAGACATTGGAGCCCGGTGAGCACCTTCATAATTTTTAAGTGGTCTGTTTTCTCACCAAAGTAATTTTGGTTTCCCAGTCTTCGAGATTGCAGTTTTTACAGCAGTGCTGCCTTACCTGTTTCTCAGTCAGTGATGAGCAAGTCACATAACTGTACAGTTGTAATCTATTTTATGTTGATAGTTTTATTATTGTCATTAATTCAGCACTGGAAAGGGCATTTAACCTGTATTCGACTTCAGCTTTTCTTTATAGTTTTTCTTATGACACCTTTCAGTAACCAACGGTGGCTACAGGAACATCAGTGAGTATTATTTCAGAATCATAAAGAATCTCCTTTTTTCTCCACACATTCTGAGATTCAGAGCTCTGACACTTGGCCGGCATCAGGAAGGCCGTGTGGCCTACAAAAATTGAGCAGTCTTCAAAGATATCCTTAGAGAGCAGATACCTTGGGATTACTATGTCACCCAGATACAATTACAAAGTTAGCTGGCATGCACTTTTTGTACAGCTTTATGTATTATTTGGCAGTGGAGGGGGCAGGTCTGGTACCATGGGCGAGCGGTCCCCCGGATGCTTCTTTTCGGTTTTACCTAAGGGAAGCATTCCAAAGCCAGCCCCACTTGGAAAAGAGATGACGAGAGTTGTTTGGTACTGATGTTATAGGAACTGATGAACAGCAATTACACACAATATCACATTGAATTTGATAAATAGGTCTTCTGGTGGTTGGTTTGTTTCCACCCTGTTATAGGCGCTAGCGTAATAACAAACGTGCCACCCTATCCTTTCCCATTTTGGGTCGTCGCTGAACAAAAAGGCATTGAGGTCAGCAGGTTACTGTATTGTTGTCCCTGATATAGCCTATTTTGTGCTGACAGGGGACGTTAATATCCCGACCTACCAACCAAGCACGTATTATTTATTCCAGTCAGATTCCAATTGACTAGTGAACATTAAAAAAATTGTTAATGCTTATATTTTGTTGAGAACGGCTTCCAGATATTTTGTACTTCTTTGTACATTTGCACAAAACAACCAATGTATTGGATTAAATGAAACTTTTTAGGCTTGTTACTGTGCGGTTGCATTGGTGTCACAGCTGATCGTGGTTCTGCGGAAGTCCATCAACAATTGTGATGCAGACAAATGTCGTGTATCTACTTCAAATTTGCATCATATACTTCGTCTTTTCGTTGTTATTGCTAAAGATGTTTGCTGGTTCTAAGTCATGTCTCCTGCTGCCATCAAGTCCACATCTGTAGCGTCAGCTCATGGTGAAATGAGAAATGGCAGTGTTTTTAACAGTTAATCATATTTTGGCTTACATTCACATACGGTATCAATTGCACAGTTTGCCTTCCGAATGAACTATCTCAGTGATTTGTTGAATATTGTTGGAACATAATATTATGCAGAAAGCTCAGCTTTTGCAACTATGTGCAAAATGGGCAAATGCTGTTTTAATGGTTGAATTTTACTTTTTTGATGTACATATTTACATTTTAATGAAAATGTTAACTGTGATCGAAGTGATGTCAACTTTTTGCAGGTGCTAAGACAAGTATTGCAGTTCAGTCAGTTTTTGTAATGTGTTTGTCAAGTTTTTTGTGCACATGTACTTAAGTATTGATATATACATACACAGTGACTGGCATGAAATTATATACTGTATTTTACTAGCATTTTATTGACATTTTGGCCAATATTCACATTCTGCATCATTTACTTTTAATTTAAGAGCCTTGTCATATGCTGCAAGCTACAGTTGCATTCCTGAAATAGAGATGCTTGTAAAAATATACCCGGATGAAAACTAGTTTAAAGTGCTTTAAATTTTCAGTGTGAAATCATAAGTATTCCAGAAGTTTTTAATTTGACTAACAGTTTCTTTTTAAATTCTGTAACACAGCCATTTCATGGTCATTATATAGGTCAACCTGTTAGACAGAACCCATAGTTAAGAACTGGGATTTTGTTAGAGCAGTATTACTACTGCCCTTATGCCCTTGCTTACAATCATGGGATATGTATTGTAAGGATTACGTGATGCTGATTGGTCTTCATTTATCGTGCTTTTTCTATAGATTAAGCTACTGAGCATATGTTATGGAATGTGTGTATCTTTGTCATGTCATGTCATGTATTGCATTTTACATCTGTATTACCTCATTATATGCAAAACGTTTTTCGTGCAATAATTGTATAACCAATGAAGTTTTATTTGCTTTATTATGCAGCAGTACTTGATACGCTTGTAGACAAATGAGAGACAAATACACTTTTATATTGCTAGGTACAACATCAATAACAATGGATAACAACACGCGATCTAACAACGATAACAACAGCTTCACGTATGACTAGACGAGAGTGAATGTTTCTAGAACTCGGACACGAACGTTATGTAAAATGCTCTTCTAGCAAGCACTGTCACACGTACGACTTGTAATACTTAAGTTGAATGCTGACAAGCAAGAGAATGAACAATAACAAAACTAACAATAACAAAAATAGTAAATAATGCATTTTATGCAACAGTAAATCAACTCAGTGGAACAAATATAAGTAAAACGAGTTACGGGAATGACGGGCTATCATGTGAGATCAACGGAAAGTCGCTGCATGATAATGTCACAACTCTACACGTACACGTAACACTGTGACTAGCCAATAACTATTTACAAATAAAAGAATGACTACAGTAAATGTTAACAGCGGCATTGCCGTGACTTGCTACAATAACATTAATCATGTCAATGAGCAAGAAATGTCCCAGCTAAAACTGCAAAAGCCTTCAACTGTAAAGCAGGTGGCTTCAGTAGCTAAACAAATCATGATACTATTAAGGACATTAGTCTAGAATGCAATAGTTATCACTAAAAAGAGGTTACAGTGAGCAAAGTGCATGCATAGTTACAGTATGGTATGAGATTCTGTGCTGACTAGAATTACTGCAAAATGAGCAGATGGAGTTTGATTCCCCAATCTGGATGCCTCAACGGCCAGCCTGCTGTGACCTTGACCTCTTCAGAATCTAATCAGGTCATCATTAAGGTCTAATGAAGACTCCCTCTGAGTTTCATCGAGATTGCTCGAGTCGTTCATGAGATCGTGATAACATGATCAGACTAGACGAACGCCACAAGCCCGACAGTGTTGGGTGGCGAATGCATAAAAATGGACACCTGTTGAAACACCAGTTAGACTATCTGTATCCAGTATAAACTCAAATATATTTGACTAAGTGCTACTGTATGAGATAACTGTTTCATGTGTTGCACAAATGGAATGTACCATGTGGCACTACAGCATCTGTCGGACGACAAGTTAAATGCAATGATTGATACTTCTGATCAGTAACGACAGTGACGGACAGATTCAGACGAGCAGTGGAGCAACTGTACATCTGACTGAAGTCAACTGCAAAGACTATAGAAGAAATACCACAGTCTGTGACTCTACGGCATGCAGCGAGTATCAACGACACTGACGTACAGTACTGACTAGAGACACGCGGCTTGTCAACTACTGGGGTCTTGCAGGAATTGACGGCGGAGTCCCTGCACCAGGTCGCCTGCAGTACACACAAAACCACCTTCCCAACAACAAAAGAAATGCTTCTGTAAGAAATATCATCTGTACGTTGACGTGTGATATATATATATATATATAACTACGTCCTCTAAAAATATATAAAACTTCACCTTTCTACATAATCCACCCATACTGACTGATGATGTCTATTTAATGTTTCTGATACTGCATGATTTACAAAATTTATATTAGTATTCTTAGGCCGCTTCGCCTGCATGCAGTGTATAGTTATGGCCTATTGATACAGATGTGGCACGTAGCATGGTCTGTGTGTCTGTGTGTTTGAGACATGGTTGGTTGGTTGATTGGGGTGTAATACGCTTTTTCGACACAATTCAGGTCATACTGCGCCTGTTTGGCATATGGGGTGAGTTCTGCAAAACTGCTAATGGATCGACATGTGTTAGATGCAAATGAAATACAGTCTGTCCAACGCTTACACTCAACGAACAGTGACCAGAGGCGTCACAACCTGGCTGAATGGCACGGGGTTCACACAGTTTTACCTGCCACCCACACGTTTATCCACGAATGGAATGAGCCATCGCTGCATTCACTTCGTAACCATTCACCAGATGGCGTCGCCTGAGCAAGGTGGCGCACATCTGGATCAGCTTACTAATCTATCGACCTCGAAAGGATGAAAGGCTGAGTTGGCCTAGTTGGCTGACCTTGTAGCAGACGGTTTACCCACATAAGTGGTCACACATCAGCTACAGATCGAGTGTGTGACAAAGAAAGTTCGCCGGTCAAGGACCGGCATTCTACCACTCCACTGTGCAACACAGCCAACAGATGGGGGTGAATCACCCAAGGATAGAGGCATTTTGAGGGGAACATGTGCTGGCCCACTGTAATGTACTATGCAGGGCAAACGTGCCGGGCCAGTGCATGCGGGGGACGAATGCACTTGCAGCCGCCATGAGTGATGACAGCAATGCAGCATTTTATCAAATTACTTTGAACACTTGTTATTATTATTATTATTATTATTATTATCATTATCACTAGTTATCACTCTACTGAAAAGCTAAGACCAGTCAAACAGACCATTACCAGGTCGACTCATCCTTCCCCAGGTCAAGTTAGCCTTCTACCCTCTGTGGGATGGTAAAATGAGTACCAGCCAAAGGGCGGTGATGCTCTGTGGCTGGGGAGCAAAGGCAGGCATGGTGTAATTTGCAGGTAAAACCGTGTGATCCATGTCTGAGCGGATTAGAGGTAGTTATGACGATACGCTCTACAAATCGACGTATACTTTTAATTTACTTATATTCACAAACTCCATCCTCTCACGTGCGTTGAACCATTCACATTAGGTATGCTGGTCAAGAGGTACAGTTCTATTTCCACATACAGAAAAACAAAACTTACGGAAACAATCATAAGATATGCCAGTCATGTAGGTCAGCTGTCATCATACATGTTAACAGTATCTATCTGGTATCTAGCAGGTGTCAACTGTTGCATGTGTCTAAATGCAGTCACAAATTGCAGAATGTGCTTGCTTACGATGGAACCAGCGGTGCCGGAAGGTTGCCTGCTGGAGTGGGACTCGGACCCATCCGTGACGGCACAGTTGGTGCCGGCCTTGATGGACCGCCAGGTGCTGATCTCTGTGGCATCGAAGGGTTTGATGGAGGACCAGACCTGGATCCTGGAACAGACCTTGGTGACGGTGGCCTACGATACACATACAGTAACATTACAACTGACACTCGGTCAAAGAAAAACTGTCATCGTCACAGTTTGGATGGATGCACTTCACTAACAGAAGCTCAGTAAAATTACGTGCTGCATTTAACTGCAAAATAATTCCTTTCCAAGCTTCTGCTGTTAGGAAACAGCAAGAAAAGTTCCAGCAGAAGGCTGGTTGGTTGTGTGACACAGTGGTAGAACGTCGGTCTTTGGCCGGCGAACTTTCCCTGCCCTGCGCTCGACCTGCAGATGATGGGTGACCACTTATGCGGGTAAACCGTCCACTATTGGTCAACCAGAAGGGCCAACTGAACCTTTCATCCCTTCAGGGTTGACAGATGAGTAGTAAGCTGCAATTGGATATCTTCTACCTGAGTTAGGGGTTGCGCCATCTGGTGAACGCTTATGAAGGAAATGCAGGCATGGTGTATTTGCAGATAAAACTGTGTGATCGATGCCTGAGCACTTTGAGATATACATAGTATATAAAATGGTGCTATATAAATACCCTTCCTTTCCTTTTTTCCCTTTGGGTTGCCTTTCATCAAACAGGACATCATGTGCTGAGAATTAAGCCTTTAATAAATGGACTTGGAAATATGATTATTACACGCAGTCCACATTCTAAGAAACAACAGTTCATGCTATTGCCATCTAGTTACTGACAAAAATGTACATTGGTGCATTTTAAAAATACAGAATTTGAAATACAGCAGACTCATTTCATGGTTCTTATTGCTCAACGAGATCATAAGAAATAATATACTATCACTATTATCCTTCAGACATATTTAGAATTTAATGGTGTTTTCAATTACGTCGTTTCACATCTTTAGGATTATGTGTCACAAAGAAATATACATGAAACTCGGAAGTACAAGCGGTCATGCAATCAATATTAAATGAAACGGTGAACTGTAAACGTCTACATTGATCAAAGGCAGGGAAGAACACAGCACGAGACTGAATTTTGAAAAATCTCTAAATAACACACAGCTGTAGTAAAACTAGGTGTCGCCCTAACGGGATGTAACATGACTGGCCCGCCGTGCCGTGTTACCATGGAGCTATAATTAGACTGCAGGCGACTTGATGTCCTCGCCTGGCCTGCGTGGGTGAAGCCGCCTATAAAATCTCCCCTCTTACCCTCCAGACAATCACCATAGCTCTGATGTTGTCTGTTGGAGGGGAGGGGGGAGCCGCCTGCAGGCCGGCCGTGAAGTGTTAACAGACTTCGACAGATAACGACTGACGCCTGCGACCGTTACTAGTCTGGCCCCCTGCACTGTGTGTAGGCGGGCCAGTAATAACTAAACTAGCTAAACTCAGCTAATAAACAACAGATATCACACAATACAACACAAACAGCACTAACGACTACTTAACATCGTGCTGGTGAACTAAATGCAAATCACAGCTAACCCATTAGCAGCGTAGCGAGAAGAGTCGCTCGGTTTCAGCCAGTCATCGTCAACAGGTGGCGGCACAGGTGTCGACACCGTGTTTGTTGACACTTCACCAATAATTGACAGTGCCTCCTTTGTCGCGTGGTACATTCGCAGTGTTTCCTCACGACGCTGTGCTTCTTGAGCCGACTCTTCCATCAGCGAGCTCTTCAGTAAGTAATAACACAACATGTCCTCTCTTACCAGCCTTTTATAGGTCGTCTTCCACGTCAACCTACGATAGCCAGTCCAGTCCCTCCGGTATGTTCTTCACTTGGGGATAACTGGTACTGGTGTTTATGCGAAGGGCCGCCTGCCTTTCCCATCACCCAACAGCACTGAACGAAATTCAAAGCATTCATTCCAACCAGTGGGGGACCTGGCTTCATCCATCACCAAACAACTGCTGATGGAAGCGGTATTATTTCGTAGGTCCCTTAATGTCGGATCTCCAATACCAGTATCCGATCCACTATTAAGATAGCTAATTCAACAGCATCACAGTAAGCACAGACACAAGTGCTACTGTGATACCAGACTGCGAGGACAGCATCGCTGTAGGAGGAAACCAACTTTTACAATTCTCCAGCTCATATAATCCTTCTGAGTGAGTAGAATATTTTGTGAGTAGAATATTTTGTTTTCAGTTCTTCTCAGCCTCGTCCCAGGCCAACTTAGCCTCCTACCCACAGTGGGATAAGATATGAGTACTGACTAAACAGCACCGAAGCTGTGCATCGGTTAAGTAAAGGCAAGCACGGCTCATTCCAGTTGTGGATAAACGTGTGTGTGTGTGTGTGTGTGGAAGGATGTAATTCGCATGCAACTGTACACTGATAAATTATCCTGAACACATCAGATATTGGTGCATGCTCTCATTGCTCTGAGAGGCTGAAAACAGCGACTTCAGTGTACATCCAAAAAGTACACATGGCACTTGTGCAATCAGCTGGTTATGCACTCACGGGACTATCTGAAAAATATGTCTACATTAACAATCTACACTAGCTATATCAGAACAAAATTGAACACCATTAATCTGTGTGGACAGTGTAAGGTGGTCCACTGTGTGAAAGTCTCAATCCACAAACTCTCAGTATATCAGTCAGCCAGGCAGGCATATTAAACTTACTGCTAATTCTGGTGAACAAACATGTTTTTCTGCCACAATAGCTAGACATTTTTCTCAGACGGAAGGCCGTACGTACCTGGTCTCTTGATGAATACAAATGAGCCAACAGTTCAGAACTAACGAACGACTTCATCTACACACACAACAAAAAGACATCTTTTTTGACAAACACACGCACATACATGAGCTTATAACATACACAAGGTCACCGGCACAAAAACCTGAATCAAAGGTTGCCTTGTCGCTAGGTAAAAAGACATACGGTAATCCAGGGAAGGATGATTTGAAGCAAAGTTTTATGGTTACTCTTGAAAGACTCAAGAGATGGAGAACTTCTAATCTCTAATGTTGGAGAAAGACACAAAAAAGATAAAAAATATAATAAAAACAAAGACTGAGTGACATAGACGTTTATTGTAAACAGTTAATAATAAAAGTTGTCAGCTGATTAAAGCTATCTACCATCAACACACAAAGCAATTAACACTATCTCAATATTGTCCTAAGAACATTATCAAATGCTAATTATATTAATCTGTTCATACTCCGTTCAAAACTGTTACACAATTTTACAAAAATATGAACATTAAACTTTCTGTTGCAAGGATATGCTGCAGGAATGTTAATGTTACCATGGAATGTAATAGTCAACCTCATTCTGGTACCAGTTCCTCCATTTCTGACTCACCTATTCCTTCTTCCTTTTTTGATTCACTACTCTGCTCATCCATAACTCCCTCTCTTTCATTCCCGGCTTAAAACCTACCTGTTTACAAATCCTACCCCCGGTAATTTCACTTCTGCCTCCCGGACTGCCTTCACAGACTATTGCCCACACCATTTCTTCTGAACTACTCGGTTTCTGTTTTTCCTTATGTTTTGTTTCTTTGCCATACTCTAGATTAAGCTGGCGACTTCGTCAGCTTTGAGCACACACAAATCTACTGTATCGTAAAACAGACACACAATCACTTTTAGTGTGCCTTTTCCTGGTTTACTTGCATTGGCTGATTGCCGACTTGACAAAGAAACATAGGCTGCTTGGCAGATGCAGTCTACAGTGTACCTCATTAACAATGAGATGCATGACTGTCTTGGGAACAATGTCACGCTGAGTTTTGTGGACAATCTTGAGGTATGAGTCGACCAGATTGCGAATGGTTTCCACTTGGCGCTCCAGCTGCGGGTCCAATGACCCGACATCATCTTTGCCCTGCATCATGTACCAACAAATGCTAGTCACTGTCCACTGATGAATGGCACACGATTGTGGCAAAAAGACCGCATAATTCATTCACTACATCAACCACACGACTGTGTTCTTTACTGTACTAACCATGCTCAAACTGCACTAGTCTAGAAAATTGACTTTGATACCCCAGCATGGATGTGGATGCTTACGCGAGGGCTGCTGTGACCTTTATCTTTGACCTCTAATCAGGTCATTAGTAGGGGCTAGTGAATATTCACTGTAAGTTTCATCGAGATTGCTCAAGCTGTTCATAAGATATTGTGGTAACAAGATCTGTCCATGTGGTAAAGGCATAATAAAATACTATAATAAGAAAATGTGGAATTGTGGCAATGGTATAGCATGGTCAATCTCCACCTAAAATACAATATATAAGAAAGATGATGCCAAAATTAAGCTTGTGTTTTAATACTAACACAATAAAGCAACATGCATGGAACCATTATTTGGATATATTCAGTAGCAAATAGAAAGCTGTCAGTATTTTTATTAACTCTGCACTGCATGAAACGTCATCTGCATAAATATATTATTTTGTTGTAATACCTGCTCTGTGAGTATGATTTGTTTTTTTTTCTTTTCTGTTTATATGCTTTGTAGGTTCATCATCAGAAAACAAATAGGAAGATTAACATACCACATTAATTTCTGGAATAAGACCTGTCAAAACATATACTATTTTGTTTTTGTTTAAACTGCATGCTTCTTGCATCAATGACAAAATCAGCAAAGTCAATTTATCGGCAAACATATAATATATCTGGAACCAGAAATGCTACACACCGCAGAATCAGTTTTGTCGTGTGTTTTCTCTGGGTAGACGCCAGCACGCAGCAACGAAGCTTTCCAGCTGTCCACCTCCTCTTGGTTCACTGCTGACAACTCCAGCTGCTTGTAATCTTTGTACACATTCCTGAACAATAACATTTTAACCTGACTATAACAACAACAACAATAACAACAAGGTGTCGCCCTAACGGGACGTAACACAACTGGCCCGCTGTCCGTGCTGCCCCCTGTTGAGTTACGTTGCATATGCACCATGTTACAGACGACAACAATGACGATGCCCGACACCAGCGACCGTTAATAGTCTGCCCCTCTACACTTTGTGCAAGCGGACCAGAAATAAAATAACAAGTAGTCAAAGAATTTTGACGACAGGCGGCCGCTCTGCAGGGGGTTGAATTTTTCACGGGGACAATGTACTGTGACCAATCAGTCAGAAGCACTGCAGTCAGCGGCAGCAATCCCACTGCCATGATGTCATTTAGGATTAAATGATCTATCTCTTATGCTGCGTACACTGCAGCCCAATGCTTTTCAATGGGCCGGGCAACCCCCAAAATTGCCCCTTCCCGTGGGGGATCTCCACCCCAATCTAATACATGGTTCCTTGGGCCCATGTGAGCCGGCCCCCAAACGGCATCTCGGTCGGTTCAGCCGTGTTTGCACAGCTCAACCGTGTGTCCAACAAACAGACAAGACATGGACAGACACATAAAACAGCCTGATAATGACAAATAATTCATAGGGAACCGTAACATGGCAAGTCTCTATAAGGGCAATGAAGCAAAGTGGCACTGCCTTCAGTGCTCTGACACTGTCAATATGACATCAGAAATGGCAGTTGGTATGTATAAATACTCCCGTGAATTCTTGCTAACTCGTACAATTCAAACAAAAAAGACCACTGGAAGAGTTGCATGCATTTGTGTTACTGACAATCAGACATTCACACTGCAATTTCAGTTGACAAGGTCAGTTCTTAACAGTTCCTAAAAGTTGCTGCCAGATTCAAATGGTGACTTATAACATCACTGCATAGCCAAGAATGCACCCATACGACGACTGTACAGGGGATAAGAATGTTTTGAAATAACTAATACAAAATGTATCGATCATGTGGTGACTGCAGACCTTCCATCGACATTAAAGAGTGCAAACTGGTAGCGGCGGCCCATAAAGGTGGCTTCAATGTCACGGACTTGTAGACTGTCAAGGGAAAGCATATACTTCTTATCCTTTTCCTGCACAACAAAGCATGCTCTACTGATTAGCTGACATCACGGGTACAACGTTGCTCTGTCTAAACATAAGTTCGGAGATTGTTCAGTTTATCTGACATATACACACAGCCTCAGCAACAACTCACAAACTGCCAACTTTATTAAGACAATGAACTAATAGCAGCTGTGGTTTGGTTCAGTCGTAAAGGTTATAGATTCTCACCCGGGCAACTCAGGTTTGACTTCCACTAAGACCGACATTAGTCACTAGAGTATCATAAAAGGTATCTGACCGAGACTGTTCCAGTCTCAGCTGCAAATAACTGAGTGACAGAAAGAGAAACTGTGAAAGACACTGTCGTTAGTAAAACAATCCAGGACAGCCACGTAGAAGCTGACTATGAGTACACTTCATCAGCTATAAACAGGCAAATGCTGAGTCAATCCAGGACACAACTGTACAGACCTCCTCGTCTTTAAACCACATCAGATTCTCGGCCGTGAGAACGAACCAGAGATCAGCTTTGCCTCCCTTGAACATACTGATGTTGTGCATCGACAGCCAACCTTTGCGAATCACCTGCAGCGCATGACAGAAAACGTTAAAAAATCCAACACTTGGGATATCAGTACAGACAGATCTTAGACCTCAGTCCGCACAACCTGACAAAGTTTCTCCACTTTCCACAATGATTGCCATCTGCAATATCTGAAAAGCTGTCCATATCATTACCTAACTGTTGTACAAGTCCTCTGTCAGTGTGTTACTCAGTGACTTACAACACATCATCGTCAGGCACAACGTTCTGCCAGCACCAGTTGTCTGGTGATGCTGTCGTTCAGACTGTCTATGGTCGGTAGATGAACCTTTTAACGTCTCTGCTCCGTGAATATGGAATGCACTGCCTGTAGACGTGGTTTCTGTGCTGTCACTATCAATGTTCTGGCGACGACTTAAAACCTTTGTCTTTCAGCAATCATATCCCGTTTTTGTTATCTGACTGTGCATTGGCACCATAGTAGTCCTTGAAGTGATTTCAGTTACTTAGGCCACTCTAAAAATTACCCAACTGAACTGAACTAAATATCAGTGATACATTACGATAGTGCAATATAAACAGAACATCTGGATTACTTTGTATTAACTAAAGATAAACAGAACACCTGGTTGCTTAGTTTTCTCTTGGTGGTGTTCTCCGAACTCTGCTGAGCACTAGCAAACACAACAGAGAACCAATCAACATGCATGTGACAGCTATGTGGGCGTGGCCTAGGTTGGGACAGCTGATACTGACAAATGTCACACGACTAAAAATGACCAACAGAAACAGTACACCACAATTTGTCATTTCATAACAAATAACAGTCACTGCTAAATTTTACTTACTTATTGCTCCCATGATGCTTACTTAATTTCTTGATAACTCCTTGTTGATCACACGTTATAGACCTTAACCCAGCTCGGTCTTGTGCTTCAGCCTGTATCTTCCTCCAGTAGTATTTTAAGCCTGCTCTATTCATTTCTAACTCTCTTTTTCCGCGTGTTCTTTAGTTGCCCTCTGAGGCTTGTGTTGCCCAGCAGAGTGCTTGATTTGCAATACTGCTGTTGCTTTTTCTGAGCATGTGCCTAAACCAGTTCCATTTTCTTCTTTTTAGCTGGTATGGCACTGACTCCTCATGAGTTTTTCTCCACAACACTTTAATGCCGATTCTGTCTGGCCAGTATATGTTTACAGTCCTTCGTAACTATTTCTGATAAACATAGGTAGTAATAGTTATCTAAACACATGTAATGAATTTAGATTATTTATCATTACAGTGTACACACTACCTAACCAATTC
>Ga0209780_1000789_pt1 | contig 18665 bp, 14 predicted proteins | sample WorMetexBAHAMAS2_FD_187384 | JGI IMG/M metagenome (GOLD analysis project Ga0209780, IMG submission 187384) | Marine gutless worms symbiont microbial communities from Max Planck institute for Marine Microbiology, Germany - Inanidrilus exumae... | ecosystem: Host-associated > Annelida > Digestive...
GCAATGCACCTACCGTTGCTTACTTTTTAATTTTGAGGCTAGGAGGATAGAATATGTAAACTTTGAGGTCTATGATTACCATGCTCGTTACCATGGTAAACATGTAAACAATAGCTGCATTTTTATTAGCCTACTGTTGTTTTTAGGTATTGTAGGTTGCATAGCTGCATTTAACAGGTGAATACGGGTACTCGAATCCTGAAAGATTGTGCGATATTGTTTCATGGTGCGATATTGCTCGTTATCGAGTCGGCACCGTTATTGGAAGATGAGATGGATGAGATGAGATGATTGTCTAAATATTGTGTTAGCCGTAGTATATTACTAGCAATTTAAGGGGTGTCAGGAGACTGAGGAGAGGGTCTCCCGAAAACATGACGAGTCATAAGCAATAGACTAAACAGGTAATATATGCATATTAATGCTAACTCGACCACCTAACCATAACCCTTATATTACCTAACCTGACCAATAACCGTTAGTTAGTTAGTTAGTTAACGAGATTACATTTACGTGACATAAGTTCGAAAACTTCTAGGTCACGGAACAATTCAATAGCGAAAAGTGAAGTCACGTGTTAGTATGGTATAGACAGGAGCGACACGTAATCTGTAGAGTCTGTCCCGTCGTGTTTTAAGCAGAATGTCTCAGACTCAGTATACTCTAGTTACATAAACGTGCGTCACTAAATGCCCCAGTGACACTTCACCAACGGAATTATTAACTAAATATTATGCCGATGCAACAACTCCAACTCTTATCCTAGACCTAGTCATCTTCATGGAGTAGGCTACTTGGCTATGCATCTTCTTGTCAGTAGCATTAGAGAACTATTAATAGTGTCAGTGAAGTGTTGATTACATAGCTATTTAAGGTACTGGATATCTCTTCTCATATTTTCTTTTATTTAATTCGCTGATACAGCTGCCCATGTTAAGACTCGAACTAGAACAAAGTTTGGAAAGAGTGGGTCGTTTTTGCAAGTCAAATCACCTGGAACAGCCTACTGTCACATCTTCACTGCATAACAGACACAGTAGTTTTTAAATGTATACTTAAAACTGAACTTTTCAGCAAGCATTTGACCACTGACATTTTATTAGCACTTCTGGTCAGTTATATATAGTGACAGTTTACAATTCTGTATGTAATTGTAATTGTAATTATGTTCAATTAAACTGAATTGTAGTCAGTCCCTGAGTCGTGGATGCCTAGTCATGGCCTTGAGAAAAAATAGTTGTCTTGGCCTCGTAGTTAGTGGTTTAGAATGGTGTCAAAAATGCGTACAGAGTTTTTATCATGAGATGCTATGCTAACGCTGTATTTGTTGTGGTTGTTGTGTCCATCCGTCTGACATAGTGAGTCATGCAGTCCCTCTGTAATAGCTGAGCTTCTTGTTAGTCAATGAGAACATGTGACTTTTATTGCACACTTCTAAGTTATCCGTCTTTTTTAAGGTGGTAGTTATTAAAATAATAACTGAACAAGCCACTGTTAAGGCAGAGATGAGGTTCTCAAGGCCTGGTCTTGACTTTGAGAATCTTCAAGGAAATGTTTTGGGCCTTGAGCTTAGCCTTTGGCACAAAATATCCAGGCATAATGACTAATGAGGCATTGGCATTGGATTAAGCCTTAACGACATCTCAGCATTTGTGGTTGTAATCACAGCCTACCATCAAATATTTATTTATGCATTATGGAGTAACGTATTCACATTGGCTGTAATTGTAGATAGAAATGGCATATGTAAGCAACACTTCATGGGATGCTGACTTTCAAGACGATTGCAAGCATTTTGCATATGCAGAACTTTCAGGCAGCAGAGATGACCATATACATGACAACAAGGATAATATGGTTCCCGATCTTTCTGATCTGACAGATGAGGTGCTTCTGTATGTTTGTTTAACTTGAGTTGTATATAATGATTAAGCTGCAAAAACGACACTGGAGTAGACTGGCAAACCACATTGCGTGCATTGGAGTATTGCTAAAACAGCTAACTAACATTGCATACTACGCCATACTTCCCTTTATCATGTTACACTACTATTGTGATTGCCTTCTCTAGCTTTTGAAAGAGCATTTATATTTTGTAACTTACTGAATTCTCTCATTAATTTTAAAACTAACATTTTTGGAATTTTATTATAAATCAAAATAACTTGAAATTTTCCTATTAGTTCTAGAAAGGTATACCACGGCATAATTTTGTTGTTATTGCGGTCAGTAAAGTCACCTAAAAGTATACTGCAATACTGGGAGATACCAGACCATCACATGTGCTCAGTATCTTTAACTTATAAACTTGAACTGTTTTGTTTTTATTTTTTGTTATTATTTTTTTTTTGTTTCTGAGCCATGCGCTAGATTAAGCTGGCCATCTCGTCAGGTTTTGAGCGCACGTTAATCTACCGTATCGCATCATATTCACTTTTAAGTGCATTTTAGCCTAGATTTTATTCTGTGTGATCAATGTCTTAGTTGCAGTCTGTCAACTGTTTTTAAGTGAAAGTTATGCTAAGTAATGTGGTACCATACAGAAAGTAATTCCTTTATAGTCGGAGTAAAAGCAGTTTATAAAAAATAACAATCGAAGGAGAAAAGGATTTGCAGACTTCTTGTTCTCATGAAGTCACAGCCTCCTATTTGCAGATTTCAGTCGCTTTGTTTAAAACATCATTGATGCATTTTGTCCTATATAATCTTGCCAGAATCTTGTTCTAGAATATCTAGTATATTTTCACAGCAACACTGAAATATTATGTTTTGCCAGAAGTGAAACACTGAGAGCAGTAAGTTACTTTTTTGCTTCGCTTTTTTAACTAAGTAAGTAAATAGGACATTTGTATAGCGTTTTATACTTTCTGACTTACCTCTAAGGTGATTAGGTATGACACTTGTTAACAAGGGATAAGACAGTTTTACCTGTCAGCCACACGTGCATCCACAAGTAGAATTAACCATACATGCAGTGCCTTTACTCCCCTGCAGCCCTGCAGCCACAGAGCATCTCCACGCTTTTTGGCTGGTACTCATTTCCCATTCCGACGATGGTAGGAATCTGAGTACTGAGTTGGCCTGTTTGTTTGTTTGTCTGTCTGTCTGTTTCTTTATTTGTCTGTTCATTGTGTATTAGGCACTTTGGCATCACGGATGACAACGATGATGATGACAACTTGCATGATTCTATGCATGTGTTAGGAATTTGTTGAGCGTCTGGCGAAAATGCGATACGAGCATCAGCAGACGTTGGATTTCTGCAGTAGGCTCGGTCTTCATCCACGCGACAAGCCAGATAGAGATAGTAAACTGGCCAGTCCATCATATCCTGTAGCCAGTGTTGACGAGAACTACACCCTTACGACCAACAACCATAGCAGATTTGCAGGCGATCTGATGACGACGACCTTTGACGACGTCATTCGTCCGCCATTCAGAGCACGTCGAGCTCCTCCACGGAACCGTGACCTGACTGGAAGTCCACATCGAAAGTCCACCCGAATGGAAAGGGAAAAACATCTCAAGGAAAAGTTAGAAAATGAGCGTCAGAAGATGAGAGAGGATGCTCTGGACCGGTATTTAGCCAGCTTGTCTGATGATGAGCGTTGGATTAATGAGGGCTCAAAAACAAGACGTTTCCTTGTAAGAAGCAGGTCTCTGACAAAGTTGGCGGACGACGGTTGGCGGTATCGCGTGACTGTGCCAAAATCGTTCAAAATGACGGTCCGCGAGTCACAGAAAGCGCCGACCAAATCCAGATCGGCCGCGGACTTTGAGCGGCAGAGAGCCAGAGAGAAAGTGGAGGACGAACTGGAGTGCAGCATGAAATTTAAGGCGTCTCCGGCGCCGGCGACCATCTACGTTCCGCTGTACGAAGAACTGGCGTGGGAGAAAGAGCGCAGGCGGCGCCAGAACCTCGATTCGCGACGGAGAGAGCATGCGGCGATGCATCGGCCGTTCGCCTTTCTGCGCCGCGAAGAGGAAAGACTGGCCGAGAAGAACAGACGTCGGGCGGAATTCACAGAAGCCGACGCTCGCCCGCCGGACGCAGACTTCAAAGCGAAGCCGTTTCCGTCGCATCTCTTCAGCGGCAGAACCTACGAGCAGATGTGTGAGGAGGAGGGGGAGATGAAGAAATGGCAGAGAACGGCGAGAGCCGAAATGTTACTGAGAACGTCGTCGTTGCCGAAGAACATGACGAAGACGCGGCCAAGTCACGTGTGCAGTATGACCAATGAGGACGGTGACGGTGCTGGATCAAAGTCCGGTATCACTCTCTCGCCGTGCATATTAGTGTCGTTCTTATCATTCTAAAAATGATGCATATAAAGTGCTGTTAACAAGAAACAAAACGTAGGCATAAGACTTTCCATCTTTCACTTGGGTTTGTGATCATGAATTGAGTCGGGTAACAAGTCAGTCGTAGAGGTATGATTTATTTTATCTGTTTTTGTCTATCTTTTTTTCTGCACAATATCTCAAAACTGATGCAGTAAGGATCACAAACTTGACTCAGAACTGTTCCACGATGAATCCTGGAAACCCATTTATTTTGGGTAAAAAGGTCAAAAAGGTCAAGGCCAGGAATCACAAAAACATTGCCGGCGTGGGTCTTTGCACTCGTGTGAGTGCTGGCTTCTTCTAGTTTCACTTTCATTTTCATATCATTTTAGTCCATCTGTCAGTCGCTGTTGTACAAGAACATTTACGTTGCCTTTGTGTCACTACACCGTTTTAAAATAGCTGCTTCACCTTTTCAGTTACTGCTTTATCTGATGCCTACTTCTTCAGCGTTTCAATGATGCAAACTGGGTGACAGAATCTCAGTCTTTGAACTTTTATCATCTTTACAAGTATGTATGGGCTGAACTCGACGGCGATTGAATAACAGGCGGGTTTTGCTGCTTTCACATTGATTGAATTGACTGGCGTGGTTACAGAGCGGTTCGTATCTAGGCCTAATGGCCAATACGGTGTCAACACAATCAATCAATCAATCAATCGTCGTTTAATAAGGCATGACATAACGCAGGCCATTACAATATAGAATAAAACGAAAAAATGAGAAGTCAGTAAGTATCTTTGTACAGCATGCATATCAGAAAACTACAATCAGACAACTGAGTCATATGCTCGGGCAGCTGCAAGAGATGCGGTCGTTGTCGGAGGTTGTATCGCTGCGACGAGGCCGATGTCGGTGGAAGCAGAGCATGCAGTACGTGGTTCGACCAGAGAGTCGCCTTGCTGAACAGCTCATCGTCCGCGTTATCGCACAAGTCACTGAACGTCGGTGTATCCGGTGAACAGTATCCAAGGCGTCGAGCGCGGTTGATCACTGAGTCGATGCGTTGACGCTCGGACGCCTTGGTGAAACCATGCCATGCACTGGCTGCGTATGGGACTCGCCGAGATTGGGTGTCGACGTCATTCAGTCAGCTGCATGCTCAGCAGATGATGACCGCGAACGTAGACGAGTAAGTAATGTTCTCAAGAGGCAACCACCAAGGACCAAGGTCACAGCGGTTTACCAGGTGAATCTTAAGTCAGCCAGTTCCACTCGGTCCTCTTCTTCTACGTGTTCCGGAAGAGTACCTCTGAGGATAAATGGTACAGCATGCTACTGGCCGATACCCTTCCTGTTACCCAAACCACAGCGACAAGACGCTGAAGAAAACAAACGCTTATGGTACAAGTATATCGGTCCTCCTTATCGTCGGGCTGCCCTCTGGTGAGTCACGCTGTGTATGCCGACAGGACAGACAGACGGATCATTTTAAAGACCGTTTATTACGCTTTCCACTGTCGAGGCGGCCAGCATAATAAATAATAAACGTGTAAATAAAAAGTGTACACACACACCCAATAAATAATAAATAATTGTGTATTTTGCATTTATTTCAGGCGTCGTCAGGCACAGCCCGGCACGAAGGAGAATACACGATGATGAGTCTATTGTGAAAGCCTGTAGACAGGTCCATATGTCTCCAGATAAACAGATGTCTCCAGAGAGGCGTGGTTCAGCGGCAGTGTGTTTTTGTCGCGACGAGCAACCACGCTGGCCGCGCACCTGTCTGATGAGTGCCAATCAACTGTCGCGATCTCTCTCAGGTAGGTCATACGACGTCGCGTGGTGTTACTACCTTCGCCACAGGTCGCGGGTTGATGTTTTGACCAGTGTTTGTCTGTTTGCTTGTTGTTTGTTTGGTTCGTTTCTTTATTCTTTTTTGTTAGCATGATAACTCACAACGTTATGGTGCGAATTTTCATAAAATTTGGAAATTGATCGATTTTGCGCCGGAGAAGAGTTGATTAAACTTAGGAAAGTTAGGGTTGGTGTCGGGGGTGGGGGGTGTTGCCATTATAGTTATGTTTAGGGTTAGTGCACCTGCTGTTTGTCAGTAACGTCACTGTGGTGGAGGTGTGCACTTTACGAGTGCCTTCTAGTTTACTGACTGTTTTAACGACTTTTTATTAATCGTTCCACCACGACTACATACACAACAAAGGCTGCCTTCATCGACCTGCTTGGCGTTTATTTTCCGATGGAGTTTTATATTCACGAGTTCAGTTCTCATATTTATCACTTTCATCCGGTTAGGAAGATAGGCTAGCTATGTGTGATTATTAGTCTTTTAGTGCATCCAAATAGTAGCTGTTTAAATGTGTTGTGATTTAAATTCTTGAAATGCGCCCATAGCTTGACTTTACAATACTTGGACAGTGCTCATAAGAGTTGCAAAGGTGAGTAAAATTTATACTGCTTAAAACTGTTTTTTTGCTATTGAAATTCAGCATAATCTACTACATTTCTTTGTAGATAATGTTATGGTTGCAATGGGTGGACCTCTGTATAATTTATTTTTTACTTGAAGTGTACACATTATGTCTACACACAGACCTGCCTACCTCCTTTTAAACGACCATTTTCTCGATGAACCTGGGTTATCCGGTCCTCCTTGATTTTGTTCCTCCACTTGCAGTGAACTTTAGGGATAAGTGGTACAAGTTTATAATAGGGCGGATGTCCTTCCTGTAATCCAACCAACAGTGTCAAAACACTGAATGAAACATTGTTACATAGATCTATTAAGTAAAGATTGTTAAATATTGTCATCTTTTTATTTATTTATTTATTTATTGTTTACATTTGAGGTTCCTCTTAGCTCGGGTTCTCTGCATTTGAGCGTGTTTGTCTTCGCTCTGACATTTTGCTGTTTTCTGTTGATGTTTTATAAATATGAACTTGATTTATAGTGGATAATTCGATAATTTATTACTGGATGAGCATCACCAGCTTTCATATTCTTAAAAATAGTCGATGCTTTGTGCATGCTTGTGTTGTACGTTCCGATCATTCATTGTCTCAGCTTATACATGGTAGGCCAATAAAATGCAAGTTCTCCAGTGCTTTCTTAACATATCTTACCGAAACGTGCTCATAAGGCTGTTTCTGTTGCATTTGAGTATAATGCACATGATACCACCGTTTAGTGTTTTAAACTATTGTCGAATATTCAAAATAGAACAAATATGATTTAAATAATGTTTTGTTGAATGCGTTGAAAGATGCGCAGATATCGTCAATAGTTGCTGATGCAAGAACTCAGTCGCCAGCGTTCGACAGACTCAGGTGTACATACACTCTCTTAGTGGATGTACACAACTGCTGCTGCTGTCGGTTTTTCACTTTTGTCGCAGATATCATTAGAAAGTACGGATAAGTTATCTGTAGTCTTAACTGGTGACCGATTTTAAGGTGTGATTTTTTACAAGACAGGTGCATTTCCTAACTCTCAATTACGGTATAAAAGCACTCTAGTCAAACACATCCGTATTTTACAATTATTGCTTTTTGTTTAATAGGACTTTTCCTAAGTAATAACAAGTGGTAAAAGAATTTTGACGAGAAGCCGCATTGCATGTCGGGCCGTTATTGAGAAGTTAATTATCCCTTTTGCTGTGTACACCGCAGCAGAGACTCCTATGCTTTTCATTGGGCCGGATGACTCCCAAAAATTGCCCCGTTCCCGTGGAGGGATCCCAACCTCATTTAAAACATGTGAGTCAGCTCCCCAAACGGCATCTCTATCGGTTCAGCCGTTTTGCAAGGCTGGCCGTGTGCCCGACAGACAGACAGACAGACCACGCTACGTGTAACAACTGTAGCTAACGGTCACGGGACCCGCGTTAGCTATCGGCGTAGGAGCCTACCTGCTGCAACGCCAGTACCATCAGGAGATGGGTAATGATTGATATTGTTTATACATGTATGAGAAACATGGTTTGATCAAACTGTATTAGCTAGGCCGATGTTCAACAATCCTGTCTCCAGGCGCGTTCTTTAATTTTTCTTTTTAAAATTTACTGTAGCAGGCCTACTTTCTGTTCTATCTTTTCGGTGCATAGACTCTTCTGTTGCGTTAGGCTAGGCCTACGTGTCGGATTTGTTTACTGTCATTTCGTCGCTTGGGCTTATTGTTAACGCTCATCTACGAAGTTAGTCGAAACGTCTATACACTGAGATGATCAACACTGCTGGCATGCTAATCTAGTCGGTTAAAGGCGCTGGCTGTTAGCTGAGCCGGCCATTATGGTCGATGTTGATTGTATACTGGCTTAATTGGGTTTAACCCATTTTGCCCAGAGTTCCAAAATGGGGACAGTGACTAAGGGATTCGACGCCAGGCTGGCTAACCGACCATTTTTAGTTTTTGACTTTCGGGCACTCTGGCGCTCAGCCCTGAGCGCCAGAGTGCCCGAAAGTCAAAAACTAAAAATGGTCGGTTAGCCAGTCTGGCGTCGAATATATAGTGTAGCTATTTTGGGAAGACTGAGCTAAAGTGGGTTAACCCTCGCTGGTTCAGAACGTCACAAATGATACGAGCTTCCACGCAATGGACCTTGTTGTCTGTGCAAATGTTCTCTTTTCTTCTCCTGTGATATATTACTTGGTGTCTGTAGACCTGCGCCGAAGTCAATTCTGAAGTCGACCGTTCGACGCCGCGACGTCGTCGACGTTGATGAGAAACACGGGCGAGGAACGTCGCTAGTTCGACAGTCGTTCTCTGCAGCCGGTCATCGTCGGCCGCCAGCGTCCAAGGCAACGTCATCGGTCGGACTTCGATGCAGTGCCAAAACCGCCGACGATCACGACTTGGACCGCATTCGGCGCCAGATTGACGAAGACTTGAAGCATATCAACTAAATGCATACAACTAATTAAGTTTTTCTCATGTTTTCCTTTCCTTCTTTTTCTTTCGTTCTTTCTTTCTTTCATGTTGTTGTGTTGTTTACCGTCACGGTGAATAAAGATGAATATACTACTAACTGCACTGCAGTTGCCGGATGCGGCCGCCAATTTATGTGGGTTTTGGGGACAAGTCGCTCGCTACGTGATGCAAACTGGGCGCCATGGGGTCATTAGATCTCTCCGCAATTATTACGCTGGCCTCGTCATCTGGTCTAGTGGAAAGCGTAATGTCTCTCCCGTCTTTTCTCATGTTAATAGAGCCCGCAGTACATACTCAGCGTGACTCACCAGGGGGCAGCATACGACTCGGCCGGCGTATATTTCGGCCTCACAATAAGGAGGACCGACGTACAGTAGGCCTACTTTTTACCGCGCAACGCATGCATGCTGTACGATAACTTCGAGTGTGAAGGTAGGGCAGCATTAAGTTATTGTCATATTTATTAACTGGCTGTATAACGACGTTTTACAGTTTGATGAATAACTAAGTTTTGTGAAATGGCGTAACATGAACGTGTGTTATAATAGCTTGTCGGCCCTCGTCTGCAGGCGGACTTTGTTAGAGCAAGGTTTTACTGCCTGCATGTTCTTGCTGATGACAACCAGCGCATTCGGATTAGAGAGCAAACACTAGAGGTCACACTAGAGGTCTCCTCAAGTTGACGGTGTTGCAGACTGTCTCTATGCCACGTTAATGGCTATTTGAAAAGCTGTTGAATTTTGTATCAGAATCAGTTATTCTAGAACTGATATCGACTTTAATGTACTCCTATATTTGGGTCTCAAATGTCCGTTCGTCCGTCCGTTAGTACGTCCGTCCGTCCACAAACAGCTTCTTCGTTTCAAATGAAATTTGGCATGTAGGTATAGCTCGATGAGTGATGCACGACGGTATGGATTATGACCCGATCCAACGTCAAGGTCAAGGTCACGAGCACTTCGAACTTGGAAATCCTTCCATTTTCAAACGCTATCTCCTCCGCCATTTACAATGGGAGCTGGCAACTGCAGACCACTTATTCTTAAACTAGGGTAGAATGCATAAATTTGTTCGGGCCGGATTTGTGAATTTTATTCTAGTTTTTGCGTCACGTGACTGTGAACTTGGCAGAAACGTCAGTTGCAAAGAGTCGACCGTCAGTCCCGTACGGGGCTATTTTATGTATTGTTAAACGGATTTGAATGTTGTCCGTTGATTTACAGTCTCTGGACTTTACTTTTAATCGTTTATTTGTGAAAAAATGTCCAGCAGTGGTAGCGTTAATGTTGTCGAAGACTGTCGAACCTACTGTGGGATTGAAATGTCCAGTTGTTTAATTAAGAAATAAACAAGACACGTGCTTCTGTTGCAGTACAATTACGTTGACACTTGATTTTGCAAATATTGTTGTCATTGTCGTATTTGAATTCTATAACGTTTTCAATAATGTTGTATAGTTTTTCTGCACTTTATTTTTATTGTACGTCTACAACGTGCAACATTATTTCTTCATTTCTTCAACATACTATCGTTATCTTCAACATAAAAAGATATAGTGTTTTTATCTTATATCCTGACGGTTTTTGTTTTTAGTTTTTCCTTACTTTTTCGCGTTTTGGTGCCGTGCGCTAGATTAAGCTGGCCCTCCCGCCAGTTTTTGAGCGCACGTAAATATATCGTATCGTATCGTGTACCGGTACGTTGTATCGTATAAGATAGGCCTTCTTTTGAAACTCTTGAGACAAGTAGCTCAATTGGAGCACTGTCAAAAAGAAACGTGATCAGAGTAACGTGACCTGCGTTGGACCTCACCTCTACAAGTTTCAAACAGGTTTATCTAGGTACCTAAACCCGTTTTTGCATGGAGTCGAAAATGGGGACAGTGATGACTAAGAGATTCGATGCCATTTTGACTAACCGACCATTTTTAGTTTTAGACTTTCGGGCACTCTGACGCTCAATTAAACCCTATGCGCTAGAGTGCCCGAAAGTCAAAAACTAAAAATGGTCAGTTAGCCAGCCTGGCGTCGAATCCCTGTAGCTGTTTTTGGAACACTGAGCTAATAATGTGGCTTAAACTTGGCACAGGAATTATTTTGTATGTTGTGGTTCCTTGCAGTAGATTAATGAGCCTGACTACTAGTTAGCTTTTTAGCGCACCGTAATCCACGTTAAAATTGTCGTATCGTTACCATCGTATCGTATATCGTATGGCAACTGCCATCGTCATCGACTGTAATGCAGTCCAGAGATGAAACTTGACGTCAAATTAGGGTTCTTCCCGTTTCAACACACTGCACCGACTTGACTGAGATACACGTCACCACAACATATACCGCGCTATGCATACGCGCTGCATATGCGTCGCGCTTTAAAAAATTGTAGCTCGGTCTGCGAACTGATAAATGAATATGTTAAGTCATTCAGCCGTTTCAGCGTAAGTGTTAAGGACCATCAACTCTAGTACGGCTGTACAATTGCCGGTACTTATGCTTGTGTCATTTATATTCGATACAAGTCTAACATTTGATAGTATTTGGCGGAAAATGGCTGTGTATTGTACCCGTACTGCCTGTGTAATTAATTATACAACGCAGCCGCAGGCCATGTCACGTAACCCAAGCAATGTCGCTTAATTGACGTCACACGTACTGTCAACAGCAGCTGCAGCAGGCCTAGCAACCACCCGAGTAAAGGATCGTTCACACTTAGCGCAGACTCCGGTCAAGTTTTGCGTGCCGCTGCGGCACAACAGACCTACCTATCTGCACCGCTCCGCGCCGCGCGCAGTGTGAACGGGCTTTAATCAGTATACAATGCACTATGTGTTCCCAGCAGCAGAGCGCGTGCTTGCCTGGTAGCAGGCTAGCAGCAGCAACTAGCAGCAGGCTAAAAATAACGCGTACGTATTAATAGGGATACTGGTAGCGTTAATGCATTTCTGTAGTGAAACAAAGTGGGATCAAGGTCGGGAAATGAGTAAATGGGAGACATGTTCTATTGACAGGACTGCAGTCGACTTAACCCATTTTGCCCAGAGTTCCAAAATATGGGGACAGTGACAACGGGATTCAATGCCAGAAGAGTGCGTCGTCCAGCAGCAAGACAGGCACATTGAACATTTGATGTAAAAACAAAACTGTAGGATGTGAGAGTTACTTTAAACAATAACTGAGACAATCAGCACGTTGTTTCATGTTGTTAATTTCTTAAAATGTGTTGTTACAGAAGTGGTCTTCTTTTCTATTGTCGCTTTTAAAACACTCGACATTTCACAAGGTAGTGTAGCAACACAATTAAGTTGTGGTGGGATCTTTATTGCAAATTTTCTCCTGATTCTGGCAGTGAAATAATTACGAAAATCGGTTAATATTTGGTAAAGTTAAGGCGGACAAAAAATGTGCAATTTTTGGGCCACCCTGTATATTTATTGTTAGGTTAGTGAGCTGTAAGCTTTCATGTCAGGATTGATTGATTGACTGAAAGACGTCACATCAGAGTTTTTTGAGGACCAATTTATTGACACTGGCGGCTGTGAACGTTCAACTTTCACAGCTAATCATTTCACAGTAAATGAGGTTGTCACGGTTGAAACTACACAAGGCTGGACGACCAAATTCTGGGAATTGACACGTTAATGGCCAACATTCTAGTTTGAAAATATTATAATCACGCTGCTTTTTATGGGCGAAAAAATCGACGTCCGTCTAGACGAAAATCGTTCATATAGATCTATAGCTCCACGGCAGGCAGCGAGTTGCGACGTCGGCTACGTCTAACGATTGTAAGGATTGGTTCCAGATGCAACCGACTGAACCTGTCGACTGACGAACGATTTTGCCGGCTTTCGACGACGACGAATTTTATGTTCGGTGCGACTGGATGCGCGATGTTCGTCATTACGTTCCAGGAGTCCAGAGTCAGCGTGTTATACATACAGTGTGAAGGATTTGAACGCGCGTGTCCACATGCGCATTGATTGCCACGGTTGGCCCGAGCACGTTTTGTACTGTTGCATTGAGCCTACGATTTATTGACATAATTGCCAAATTACAGACTGTCTGTACAGCGGTGCATTTCCCGATGAAAGATTCAGAGCCAAAATTCATGGTACGGTCCTACTAGATATAATGAGACTTATTGTATAGCCTACATAAATTAAACTTATAACCTTATACTCGTCACTTTTCGAGGTCCAGTGACGATAGCAGTTTTAAAAGCGGTCAGCCGCCCCTGAGTGCGCACAAATCTGGGAGCTTTGTGGAAGCTTTACTGCCGGAACCAGTCGCTCAGTCGCCTCTAAGGGCGTTGTTTCGTAATAACCTTGGGCAAATCGTTTATACCTTTGTGTCCCTGTCGTCAAGCAGTAATATAATTTTGTTCGGTACGGTACCGGTGTGAACTGAAAATCTGAAATTTAACGACAATGAAATAAATAAATAAGTAAATAAACTGTAAGTCTACCATTGATCAGCGCAAGACCCGGAAGCCTAGGTGAACGTCGCGGAATGGTGGAACTGCGAAAGAGCGATGCTGGCATCAGTCTTACCTACTTTCCGACCCGTTTTACGGACAAACTAAATGCTTCCGACGTCGTAGTCTCAACGGGCTTTCTCAAATTCTCAAAACCCAAATGTTTTGAAACTCTATATACAATTAAAGGACACTTTTAAGACGTTCTATAGCGAAAGAACATTTCTCATTCAGCCATACACACTGATCGTTAATCGTTATATCACTTTATACCGTTGTCGTGTCGTTGACTCACTGTCGTTTCTGTTTGGAAACCATGGCGACGGTAAATTCAGAGTTCAGAAGAAATCTTCAAGCTTCGGTATTAGACAGCGATGTTGTGTTATATACCTTTTCAGACGCTAGTTCTATGACGTGGTCAAGGACATATCCTGGGGGCCATGGGGGAGATTTCACACCAGTTCCTCTTTTATACCAATTTTAATTTCTCTGTCGTTTGCTCCATGTCTGAAATTTTCCCACGGAAGCACGCTCCGGATCCCCCTATGGTGTTCCGCCTGTATAACTCCCGACCAATGAGCTTCCCATAACTACCTTCTGCAAATCCTGGATCCGTCTCTGGACATCACCTGAGACTTGTTGCGTTGAAAGACTGGCTTGCAATAACAAAACAAGCCTGCAGTCGTAGTCATAGATAGCCATTTCGTTCCCGGTGCCGCCACCTGACGAACTTGACGAAACATTAGGCGTCGTTTTTGATTCTGTCCCATACGCTCCATTGTGTGAAAACATGACGTCATCCATAAAACCGGAAGTACACAACGTATTATTATATATACTGTCGTCAGAGGATGACCGAGCCACGGCCATATGTAAAATGTACAGAAAATTTCGGTTTTTGAGATATGCGAGCTGACAGACAGACAGACGGACATACAAATACGCTGATCGCAATACTTCGCACCTACATCTGGGGTGAAAGTAAACGTCTGGTCTTGATCTGACATTTTGATCGTGTTCGTGCATACGGTGTTCACTTCCGCCAACTGTCAACAGTAGCTATCATCTGTATACGTCGAAGATCAGAGGGCTGAGCGCTGATGAAGACTTTCGACTTCCGGTGTTAGTGACCTTAGCGCAATATAGCTGGCCTGTGACCTTTAGCTGACCCTGCGGCCAGGAGGTCACGCAGATGAAGGTGCGCCGTCATAGAGAGGAATTGCCCGATGATAACACGCCGTCACTCGAATTACCGTTATTGTCTACATTCTACACTGTAGCAATATATGCACATAAAATAAGTAAGAAATAAGTAAGCCTTGACGTTTGTGTCCTGGAGCCAAAATCAGAAACACGTCACAGCGGCGCTGGGTAATGTTTCTATTTGTCCGAAGAGATGTTTTCGATTTCTGCTTACACAACAAGGCAATCGTAGACATCAGACTTCGACCACCCGCTGCCGCCAGGTGGCGAATTTGACAAAACAATAAGTTGTACTTGATTTTGGCCTATTGGCCCCATTATGAGAAAACATGACGTCATCCATAAAACGGAAGTACAGAAAAGGACAGAGCCACAGCCATATGTAACATGTTACATGTACAGATATTTGATGAAATTTGGATGTGTGGTAGTGATATTTGGTATTTGAGCAGATAGGAAAACGGACAAACAGACAGACACACAGACACGCTGATCACAATACTTCGCCATTTATCGGAGAGAAGTGATAACGCAAACTTGTCACGGCATTTCAAAACACTAACGATATGCTAGTAGGCGCAAATGTTCTTTAATCTTCACGGCCTATTGCACAAAAAACACCCAGTCGACCGAATGTGCAGTAATGTCCGTGCACAATGTGTACGGACATTTGATACAGCCAGTATACGGGTGCGATATAATTTATCGCTCATGACACGGCGGTATTTTTGTATATCGCCCATTTCTATGAGGTATACATGTTGTTGTTGGCAGAGCACCTCAATCGATCGCAATTGCGCACGTGCGAGGCGGCGACTTGCCTCGAGTTGAGCTATACTGCCGTCAATATTAATACCTGCCCCAGCCAAGTGTATCTGTTTCGTGGTTTATACGCTGCTTCTGCGTGAGCCTGCGACTTGCAGCTTATAACAACCTATACAGGCGGATCCGACCAACTTGTTTCACCGTCTTCCAAAATGCGGGAAAATTACGAAGACAATCGAGGATTTCTGTCTTCCAAAACTAAGAAATTTTATATCTCTTCTTAACTGAAATATGTGACAACTTCACTGGAAACTTTGACCATCTTACGGAAGACGGTCTAAATACGCCCCTGTATAACCAGCTTGAAACTCATGAGTGTCAGTTTCATGACTTTCGGTCACTTTGGAAGGTTACACAAAATGCAGCTAAATGTTGAATTTATGCGATCACCCAAAGTTGTCGTCATAGGTTCGGTATTAGGGATGTAACGAATGCAATGAAAATTCGCATTCATTGAATGCAAATTTATTTATTATGTTTCGTTTTTTTGCTACCGGATATTTTATTCTGGTGAATATAAAGATATTGAAATTTCATGTCAGAAATGCGCTTGAATGCGGATGCGAATGCAAAATTGAACATAAGGTAACTTACACTTTGCTGTCCAAAGTGTCTAACATAAAATGAAGAAAAATAGTCCTAATATCAAAATTAAACCAAGTGCTAGTGAAACTAAAACAAGTACGTACGTCTTCGAAGACGACCCTGCAAACAATATGAAAAGTGAAAATTGCAGTATAGCTGCAAGAAACAGATCGTCAAATGGCACAACTTACATGTTGTACATGTTTCGGGCCCTTAAGCGTGCTTCCGGTTTGATTTTACTTGTTTAAAGGCCTGGAACGCTAAAGAAACAAATTCGGGGGCCCCGGAACGGCATTCCGGTGCGTTCCGGTTACTTTAAACACTGCTACCAATCTTCAGAACTTGTCCGAAGACTTGCCATTTCTCACTATCCTCATCATTACAGTGAAGTTCCCGTTCAGTGACTCGTGTCATAATTTTAACCGTTTGTTCATCGCAGCGCATCGCTGGTTGGAACAATTAAGGCGAGAAAGCCGTACGTTTTTTCAGTTCCGTTGTTTTGCGACTATAGTTCAATATGATGATGATGATGATGATGATAAACAACAACCTCTCACTGAACCAGCTGCAATCTGCACTCAGCAACAGCAGCTGCTGACGCCTGGAAACATCGCTACAGGAAGCTCCCCCCATTTCGTCATCCGCAGCCCAGGCCCTGATCAGAATGGTTATTAGATCGGGACGTACAACGGGACAGTTTGGTACACACCCAACTCAGCAGCGTCAAGCAGTCGGGATTAGTAGCGTGCATACGCAAACAACACCTGGCTGATTTGACACACTTAAGTACACAACAGTGTATGTATCAGTACGGTATAACTAATATTACAATACCAAGTTGTCCTTCTGAGCACGTGGCTAAACGGATCCCTTCCGGCATAAAGGGGCGCAAAGCAATGACTTTCCACGCAATGTGCTTCGCGTTCACAGTCCCAGCAGTGAGCATCGCGTAACCTGCACGGCGTGCACGCAACATTGGCTTATCCAGGATTTATGACTGGGGTTTCCTGTCCTGCTGTACTTTGTCGATTGTCACGCTTAAGACCGAATTCTGAAATTTCAGTTTCTGAAACCGCTTTGCACTTTGCTGCCAGAGATGTTGCGGAATTTGTCGACTGCTATAACTTTGAATAACAGTGCGTATTGGACACTCTACTCCTATTCCACCGTTTATAATAATCATTTCCCAACGACGGGTTCTAGGATGCCAGTGGCATGCAACTCCATCTATGACGTCTTACTCTTAGTGGCATCGTGTTAAAAATAAATTTCGGGGGCCCGGTGTCACAAATGACGTCATGACAAGTAAGCAGTAAGTAACAAAAATTAAACATAAAAGGCTGAAGGAAACGCAGACGCAAAGCATTGTTTGAGAAAGGCAAAATACAGTTAGGACTTAGGACTCAGAAGACTTAAGTTCATGCTCATGTAAAACACAATACATGGCCTAAAAAGTTATGAAACTCAAAAAATTTTGCACCCTTCCCGGACACCTATAGCACGACGCTACTGCCCACTTTCGCTAAGTACCAATACATTTTAGTTCGGGGATCAAAGCAAGGTACCAACGTGTCCCCCAAGACTGCGCCGGCGCCGGCTATGGCGTCTTCTTGCCGAGCAGTTGCTGCCGATAGTAACGCCGCCGGTCGGGCTCCAGGGCAGTGGCCAACTAGCACTAAGAGCCTCGGCAGATGAGCCGGAAAGCTCCACTCGCTCTCACTCGTGGTCTGAACGATATAGCTGGCCGTCGGCGATTATCCTCCGCTTGTGGCTGGCTTGCAGCCGAGAGAGTCAGCCGGGCGGGCGGACGACGTGTTGAGTACAACGGATTGCGGTGTACAGTCAACAGCTTTCGTCGCCGTTGTCTGGCCCGATTCCAGTTGCTGCAACACCGCTCTGCGCTTGTTTGTCGTCGACACGGCGTCCACGTATCGCGTTTCGTCGGTGTTGGTTGAACAGTTGACAGCCTAACGAACGCCAACCAGAAGCATCTGACGTGCAGTTCGTCGGACGGACACAGCGAGTTTCTAACGAACTTCATCGTAAAATGGAAACCGCTTCGAACCGTTGCGACTCTGCGGCTGTCTGTGAGAGCTGCGAAGAGAAGATGAGAAGGTCGAGATATGACGATATCTGATTAAACCGTTCTCATTAATTGTTGGAGTTGGAACGACGCCAGCCTGACTGCCGACGCCGTTAATTGGCCAGGTCAGGCAACAGGTGCCCGCTGGCTAACAGTGACCGACCGAAGGACTGCGCCGGGATTTTACGAGCTGCTGCGGCGGCAGTGTCTTTGATCTTTGCGTCCAGGTGAGTGTGACGTCACGCGACGGCAGGTTGTAAAAG
>Ga0209780_1000790_pt1 | contig 18663 bp, 16 predicted proteins | sample WorMetexBAHAMAS2_FD_187384 | JGI IMG/M metagenome (GOLD analysis project Ga0209780, IMG submission 187384) | Marine gutless worms symbiont microbial communities from Max Planck institute for Marine Microbiology, Germany - Inanidrilus exumae... | ecosystem: Host-associated > Annelida > Digestive...
TCCGTATGCAAAACCATAAATGCAATGAAGTGGAGAATGCTTTTCAGATTTTTAAAGTGAGTTGCCTTGTAAGGGTGTACACAGATTCACATCACAATGGTCATAACAAAATGATTTTTGCTGTTTCTTACGTGTGATAAATAACTAGACCCTTACACTTAAGTGTTAAACTGATGATCAGTTTTTGTTATTAATTTTTGCTGTTTTTTTGTTCAACAAGTTAACAATGCACTCCACTGTTGGTTTGGTGTAAAATTATTTTACTTATACACATTGCTGTGCAGTACTGACTTTCTGTTTATTCAGTGTCCGACTCTGTCACGTTCATCGACAGTCACAGCATACATGTATAAACAGCTAGTCGCACTTTTTTTATAATTGGCTGCTTCAACATACTAGACTTCCTGTGGTATATACTTTGGCAGAATTCAGATGCAGTCACCCATGTCAGGGCATTAAAAACAGGCAGGCAATTAAAATGCAATTTTGATCGAATGTGTGTGTCAGTGTGTGGTGTATAATACGTGATACATACATAGTTGCTGTAGTGATATGAACATGAGAATTAGTGCATGCACTTTTGCAAATGGTCGATGGTGACTTTTATGAGCCATTTCCACTAGCTTGAAACATTTCCAGATCTAAACATGTCATCTGTTACAGTTACCTGTAGAATCATGAGTTCAGACTACTCACTTCATATGACATTCGCTGTACATACCCCAGCCATGTTCTTTGCTCAGCTAACCAACTCCTCTACAGTACATGGTTTTCCGCTGAGTTTGGCAAATGTCTGTCGGCTGTCTAGGTCATATTGCTGGAATAGACTGCTTCTTGATATTGACAACTGCTACTGCTATTTTTACCGGCAGCATTGCGCACAGCGTTGGTATTTCGGTTACTCAGGGGTGATTTTGAGATTTTTTTGCCACGCAGGGACGACACGTTGCATTGATGGGGGTGAAATTTGGCATGGAGGAGTCGACCGAAATACAGGTGCTGTGTGCTGCGCACAGTGCTGGCGGTACAAATAAATTGTTAGTCAGCCTAGAAACTGATATTTATTTACCATGCCACAGAAGGTAGAAGGACGGGTTGATCTAGGAACTACACTTCTGTTAGGGTGCAGATTCTGTGCTCATATCCCATCCTTTGTGAAGTGAGTGTACAGCTAGAGTGAATTTGATTCCATGACCTTCCATGCACAGTCATCAAACTTCCTTATTTGACTTACTAGAACATAATAAATAGAACAACCAAAGCACAGTGTTTGTTGATGAAGACTCATGTCTTGTCACTTTGACATATTTGCCAGTTTTACTAGATGTGAGCAGGTCATGTGATCGTATTGTATGTACATTTTCAGAACTTAGGACAGAAGACAACGTTGTCAGAGTTTATTGCTAGTGTTGCCAACATGAACGATGGAGACAACTTTGCTTCCAACAGATTACGAGAACTGTATGAAGCCATTGTTACAGCACCATTAGAGTTTGAGATGTAAGTGCTGTCGTTTTATATGATCCTCTTGTGAACACCTGTAATAAGCAGGCAGATGGCATCAACACACGTTGTTTGATCTTTGACTTGAGTAGTTTTTGTCAGATTTTTGTGGAAGTTAGTCATAGTGTTTATGGACTTTTTTGAGATTACTTTAACAATCAGTCAGATTTGATCCATATATCCATATTTACCCCTATATCTAAAAATTTGCCCAGAAATGGACTAAACCACTATGCAGAGATGTAGTCATCAAGACCACGGCCTTGGTCTCAACACCGCTTGGGACTGCAATTTTGCAGTCTTGGTCTTGGTCTTGGCGCTTGTGGTCTTGGTCTTAAAGGATTGATCTTGGCTGTTTTTGAGACCGATCAATAATTTGTTAGCATGTGGGGTGTGACGTGAAATTGTAATCCTTTTTGCACAAGTTAATAACAAAGACTGCAATTTTTGTAAAATTTACTAAATTTAATGCCGATTGTGAACTGTATAACAGACTTGTGATGGTTGTTTTTAAACGTTCATGAAACTTTGACTGTTATTGTGAGCAATGTGTATTTCTTTTGTGTTTTGTCTGCCAGTCTTGGTCTTGGTCTTGAAGGACTGGTCTTGGTCTTGCCACTGTTGGTCTGAGTACAAGACTGCCTCTGTGTCTTGGAAGTGTTCCAAATTTGGTACCCATATTGACTGTAACAGTAGATAAATTTCTCCCATAGAGGGATTTTGGGACCGTCTGTGTTTCTGGAATGGGTTAATCTTGACACTTCTGATTTGGTACCTAGGTTGACTATTGGCCATGGCAAGTAAGTAAGTAAGGGCATTTACTACCAGCAGCAATGTCACAGAAATGCCACATCAGTGCCAATCGACTTTTATCATTTCGTCCAGATACACGTTTCAGTTTTGTTACAAAGTTTCCAATGATAGACTGCTGACTGATTCCATATTTCATCCCATGGAGAGCAACACTCCACCATTTGTTTGATGTCTTCACTCACAGTAATTGATGCAGACCATAACTGTAGGTTTATTCATAGGCGGCACAACCTATTAGCATGCCTAGGCACTTTTCTTAAGAGGATGGAAGAAGGGGGAGGAGAAGGGAAGGAATCACATACAAATATCGTAAACGAGAGGCCTTATATCACACCTAAAAAGCAGTATAAATCGTTTTCGGCGGGGCTTTGCCCTGAACCCGACTGGGGGAGCTTACGGTGCTACCCGGACCCTCTAGTCGGCTGGGGAGGGATGCCCCCTTCCCATTCTCCACACCTTTGACACCTTCGGTGTCTCACTTCTCATCGCCGAAGGCGCTTTGATCTTTGCCTAGGCAGTTAATTTTTCATTGTGCTGCCAGTGGGTATACTGGAGAGCAGATGATAGATCACCCCACAGAGGAGCATTGCCAAGGTCACTTGAATCCAGGCAATTCTGACTTCTTTCACAGATTAACCATGGTGAGTATTAGCCAATGGATGACAAGTCGCCCAAAGGAGCATAACACTGTTGCCTGATGGCGTATCTGATTGGCATATTGTACTCACTTTGCTGATTTGCTGTAACTAAAGCTGTTGTTGTGTGTTTTATGTTCCTCGTAATTCATGCTGATTTGTAATTGTGTTGAAAGTTGAGACCAGCACGATTTAGATGAGGCCAGGCAGTGAAACGTTCGTGGGTGCTTTTTGAAAAAGAGCATATTTTACAGAAATTTTATGGGCAGCTTTTAACACGTTGATGACATGATGTCTGGTTGAATGTTGGCATCATTATGCTATCACCACTCGACATTGTCGGCAAAGGCATTATGTTCTTGGGTTGTCCATCGGCCACATTCATTCATTCTTCTTTTTGTGTGGACACACTGTTACCAAAATATCTCATGAATGGCGTGAACAATTTTGATAAAACTGACAGAGAATATTCACCAGCCCTACTGATGACCTGATTAGATTCTGGAGGTCAAAGGTCAAGGTCACAGAATCATAGCAGGCCATGATGGCAAAGGCATTCGCGTCAATGCTGGGTTGTCAAAGTCCATCTAGTTTCGTTTAAGAGCTTTTGGAAAGCTTGTCACTGCAAACTTGATTGACTTTGCCGAGCTGTTGCTGTACAGTGATGATAGTGGAGACAGTGCAGCAGTTTCTCTTGCAATGACTTCGATATCATCATCATACAATGTGATGGCTGCTGCTCAGGCCAAATATACCAGTGGTAACTGTAACCCTCTGTTTCAGGTGTGTGCATCAGCTGTGCATTTACGAGTACTGCACATTAATTTTGTGTGTCACATTCGTCATAAAAGTTTAAGATTGAGTTCATGTTGTGCCGTTATTTTGTCATAACCATTATATCTTCTTGTTGGGTCAAAAAGCTTCATTATACTCTTTGGTATTTCATGCAGTTCAGCTTTATTTTGCAGTAACGAGTACTGTCGGTTGTTGGAAGAAGGCAATCTTCACTATACATTGAGTTTAAACATGTGTTGTGTTCTGCATCTGCTTGAATGTGTATATGTAAGGCACCTGATACAAGCAATACTGCTGAATTTAAGAAAGGCTACATCATGCGGAAATGTTGTATTGACCCGGATGGCCGTAAAAGTAAGGCAGTTGTCTGCTTTTGTTTTGACTTCACAGTGTTAGCTGTTTAGGACCGACCTGATTTGAAGCACTTACTAAGCGTGCTTTTGTGACAAATTCAAACTAGGGCACACCCCCGCCGCGCACACTCGTATCTAAAAAGGGCATCAGGCTGGGCAGTGGTCAACATCTAGTTGCGGCCATGACTGCCGGCTGGAGACGGCATGCCCGGATAGTGACCTGGCACACTGCTGCTGGTGCTGTTGCTGCGATCGATGGCTGTCGCCTAACCTCGTGCAGCAGGGAGTGTGTCAATCATGCCAAGCCTGGCATGGGAGGGGGGGCACTGGAGCCATTTAGCGAAGGAGCCAGCCATGCCCAAGCCACGCATGCGTTACACTTGTGTTCTTATTAGTATAGATGTAGCTCAAGTCAAGTGTGTATTACAGAGCAGATTTTGTGTTCTTGTTACAGGTTATGTATGTCTGATAATGACTGTCCATTTCTGTTTGCAGCGGAAATGTCTTTTCAGTATAATTTGAGTAATTAGTTGATAGCAATATACACTGAAAATCATTGCGTTTGCAGAGTTAGTGGACTGCAGTAGTTCTGTAAAGTGTCCAGTTTATTCTTTGCAAGTACCTTACTGGTTTGAAAGATATGGAGAGCAGATTGTTGAAGACAGTGGTATTGCACCCAATACACCTGGGTTTGATTCCTGCTGTCTATGTGAGTCGTTCTAGCACCAGGAATGAATGACTTGTAGCCAGAATTTCTTTCATGCTCCAGAAAAAGTACAACTTTATATCTTGGCATGTCTGAACTCTACAACTGAATGGTGTTTGGTGCTAAATGGCGTTTTGTTGAGAGGTACAAGTACAGTGGGTCACTTTATCTTTTGCTAAAACCTTAGTCTAAGACCAAAAGTCCGGTTTAACTCCTAATTAATGCAAAATGTGAAGTGATGCTACACTTTGGTCTGAGACCACAGTCTAAAACCAAACTTACTGCTTAAACTAAAGTTTAAGACCAAAGTTTGGTTTAAAACCAAACTTAATCTGAGCAGTCCGTTCTCAGACCAAACGTCCTAATGCATTTAGATAGGCAATTATCACTAATCTTTTAGAGTTAAGACTTTATGTTTAAAGCCAAATCACTATCTTTCGCTTAATCTGAACTCGGTCTAAAACCAGGTTTTAGCCATTCAGATTAAGCTTTGGTCTTAGACTAAGGTTTTAGACTTTTACTTTTAACGAAAGATAAAGTGACCCAGTAGGTGAATAGACGTAATTGGTAAATCACTGACTACTTGATGAGTTGATGTGCATTGTGTGTGTAGCTGCAATTGGTCGACGAGGCTGGAAGATGTTCTACGCGGCTTTGTGTGGCATGACTTTGTACATGTACAGCGATGAGAACAGCTACAAACGCTCCACGCACTGTTCCAACGTGATACATCTTAATCACTCGTTGGCCACTAAGGCTGGCGACTATGTCAAGAAGAATCATGTCTTCCGCCTGCAGACTGCTGACATGGCTCAGTATCTCATCCAGACGAGGTTTTCTGAAAGTCATTCACACATCACAGTGTAGTGATTCATAGTTCCATTCAGTCTGTATGGAGTTGTCGTTGTATGAAGAGTTATCAGCTCTCTTGAGTGATATATTGTTTTCATTGCTGTAACTATTATCCAGCTTAGCAGTTGGTAATTGTAATACCTTCATAAGCAACATAACATATTGAAGGTAATTATTATATTCAGTTCTGTGTTGTCTCCGCAAGTGTACCTTATGCCTACATTTACAGATAAGTTGTATATATGCCTATGCCAAGGAGGTCATGTTTTGCCTGGTTTGTTTGTTTGTTTGTCAGCAACACTACTCAGATAGTTATGAACGAATTTTAACAAAAAATTTGGAAATGTTACGATTTGCAACAAGAAAAACTGGATAGAATTTTTGTTCATTCAAGGTTTTGCATCATGTTGCATCTTGGTACATGATTTACCTTTGCAGGTATTCTCTGTCTCTCTGAATGGACTGAAAACCATACATGAACTTTTTACTGCCTCATTTGAATTGCACTGGTCCCGACTTTCAACAGAATTACAAATCAGCATGGATTAGGAGGAACATGAAACACAACAGCAGCTATAGTTACAGTAAATCTACTAAAGCTAAAGCTGTCATTTTGTGTTTTGGTGAACATTGTTAGCGACACACGAGAGTGCCAAGAATGGATAGACACCATCAACTTTGTTGCGGCTAGCTACTCAGCACCGTGCCAGTTTGACGCCACAGAGCAGAAACGTTTCCAGCGCCCACTGCTTCCAGCTAGCTGTACAACACTGAACTTGGTATAGTGGCTGACCTCTCTTGTATCCAGCGTTTTTTCATGCGATGAGCAGACTGTCATTCTGCGACTGATGTGATGTTGTTAGATGAATTATGAACACGTTTATTTCGCCATGTCAGCAGAAGTACACACAAACACACAATAAGAAGCATCAAATAACTATACAGAAAAGCAATCAATTAATCAGTAACCTCACGTGCAGCACAGAGACTGGAATAATGCTCAGGAACCTTACACTTCAGAATACCAACACTGTAAGTAGTATTAAATGAATATGTTCTCAATAAGACCATATAATCACGTTCCTTGCTAAAACACATAAAAGTACAATATAGCATTGTGTTGTTGGACTGCCTCAGGCCTTTCCAAAACGTTTTAATTATATTACTGCTACTGCTATTTTATGGCACCAGTTAAAAACTGGATGATTATACTAGAGCAAAGTTTTATTGCCAGCGTGCCCTTGCTGACTCAGCTAGCGCATTGGGATTAGGAAGAGTTTGAGTTTTCCTCAGTGGTTTCCGTACCGTCATGTATTATATTAAGCGACATAAGTAAATCCTGCATACTGCACATTGAGCTGTTTAGCTGGTATGCCATATTTAAAATTGTTCTTTGACAGATAGAACTTTCACACAAATGCATTTACATGTACTCAGCTTTGTTAATGAGCTAGCCTTGTATACACTCACACACTTGTTGCGTGTTGGCACTGCGGTAGGGCGCTAGACTTGCGATTGACAGGTGGCGGGTTCAAATCCCAGCCGGTTCGATTTCACGTAACATAGATCAACTCAGCCTTGCATCCTTCCGGGGTCGCTAAATCGAGTACCTACTTCGGCTGGGGGTAAAGGTGGGATTTTTACCTCTGCCGGGTGGCAGGTAACACTGTGTGATCCCATATAGCATGTGAGTTTTCCATAGCAGTGAAAGCTAAGTTGTTGCTAACTGGTATACACTGTTTACTTTACTTATTACTTACTTTACAATGTGTATATTTTTACACTGGCGTCATCTAGCGGAAAGCGTAATGTAACGGTCTGGCAGCTGTCTGTCTGTCTCATCAGTGTACTCACCGTCACTCACCAACGAGCAGCATGTGTGATGCAGCCAGCATAAATTTCAGCCAGATACTAAGGAGGACCGACATACTTGTTTTATGTATTAGTGAGTTTAAACAATTGGTTATTTAAAATCAACCGCAACAAAAACAAGTCTGTTTAAGAAATTAATGCGAATTTAGTGTGTAAGTAATAGTGACAACATGGATGTAATTTCTGTAAGACAGTCGACTTAAATTGTCCTTAGCTATAGTAGTCTGCTTACGTAGTGAATTAGACTTCATTTCCAGAAATGTCTTGTGCTGCAGCGTGATCAAATAAGTCACCAGGAAAAGATGGCTGCTCATTTTGAGCGTGAGTTACTTGAGCATCGCAAAGATCCACCGGAGAAAGGAGCTCGGTCACGTCTCATCCAAGAATACTGCAAGAAGGAGAGCTATTTGAAGTCTGAGGTTGTTTGAGTGCACTATTATATTTGTTTGTATGCTGATTGCATATTGTCATTTGCCTTGCAATAGGTTTTGAATTATCTGATTGTCCTTGCTCGCCCATCTGCAAGTTAGATTGTAATAACTAGTAGGTCAGTATATGGCATGCAGTGGCAATGCCAGCATACATGCTGATGGTCTGCTGACATGCAGAGGATGCAGAGGAGCTAAAGTGCCTGCTGCCCTCTGGTTAGTGTGAGAGTTCAATTAACTGGTGTGAGAACCAGCTGCAGCAGGTACTTAGCAACGTTTGAGTAAACAAAAACATGGTTACCTGTGGCGAGGAGCTTCCAGCATCCAGCAGTGAATGTGTTATCCATGTCTATAACTCTTCTCCATTTTATTGGTTATTTTTCAGGTGAAATTGAGTTGGGCAGTCCGCCACTTGGTCTTCTTCGTCCATTTTTTCTGGAAGATAATTTTTTTATGGGCCAGATGCCGTTGCTGCCTATCACTGAACCAACATGGTCAAGGCACTGCAAGAAGCTCAGCTATCGTACACGGACTGCACAACACACTTTCAACCACTGCACAGCAAAGAAAACAAATGAGTGGGTTCTTAACAAAGCTGGAGTAAAGAGGGAACTGTTAGGCACTGTCAAAGCAACGAAGCTAGCATACTATGGTCATACCATGAGGAAACAAGGGAAAAAGAGATAATGCAAGAAACAATGACAGGTGCATGCAGGCAAGGAAGACCATCCACAGCCTGGATGGACAACATCAATACATGGACAGGATTCCACGTGGAAGAGTCAATCAGAATGACAGAAGACAGAGATAAATGGAGAAAGTACGTCCATGGTGTAGCCAACCCTCGGATTGAGGACGGCTGAAGAACAGAACAGAAGTGCGTCGCTCTGTGAAAAGTCACATTTGAAAACACTTGTTTGCAGTAGGTGAATAAACATCGTTGATAATACATGCTACGTTTCCCAAGGTATGGTAGTTGGAAAGGTTTCAAACAGCAAAAATGACTTTCAGAGTCACTCAACATTGATGCCATTCAATAGGCCACACGATTTTCTGTTAGTCTTCCATTGCAACTAAGCCTATATCTCTTATCTTGCACTATTTCCAAGATATTATCAGTTATTTCCCAAATTTAAAGAGGTCACATGACCACGAACACATCCCCTTCTGTCATGCATGCACTGGTACATTACTGCTAAGTATCAGTCTACACACCAAATCTGAAATGCCTTACCTCTCCCATTCCAAAGATATGACTGTAGCAAGAAAAAATTTTAATAGGTCGCATGACACTGACCTTGCACATTACTGGGTAGTTTGTTATCTCAAGGCTAACACTTGAGGTAGCCTACATGTACACCAAATTTGACAACTCTCTCTTCAGCCTTTCTAGAGATATGATTATAGCCCTAAAAACTTAAATGGGTTATGTGAGCCTGACCATGCCCCTTTTACGGTTAATTTGTCATCCATGGGCTGTGACTTGCTATGATATATCAGGAACGGCCCATATGCCGAACAACGGCAAACAAGGTTAGGGTTTGGGTTGAGCCAGTTCAGCATTCCAGGCATTCAGCACTCTGACCCCAGCCCGATAAACCTACCTACCAAATTTGGTCTCTATCTCCACTGTTACCAAGATATGAAAGGCTATTCAAAATGTGGATAATGGGGTTGTTTGGAGTAGTTATGGGTCACTCAAGGTCATTGGAAATGGCACCAATCGACGGAGTGCATATGAGTTCCTATACGCCTTACATTGCAACTGTTCTCCTATTTTGCACCATTTATGAGGTATAGCGAGATGTTGGTAAAAAATTGCCATTTTAACCCGCCTCCACCCTACCTGTATTTGGCGTCACTGTTGAGAATGACCCCATTACAATTTTGCCAAGATCTTTGGCGTCAGAAAACTAGAGTCCTGCTCTGTCGTATGGCTTTGTTTGTGTGAACCGACAATCGCCTTTTTGATACAATACTGGCTTGTGATGGACAGACACAATGAAAGCATATGCTGCGATAGTATAGCATTGCGTAGTAAAAAGGAGCATGCTTAAAACTGCTTGTTAACCCCCTATGACCATCTGTAGGGCCACATGCCAAATTTCGTGCAGATCCACTCAAAACTGTGGCTGTGCATAAGGAACAAAGAACAGACAGACAGGCAGACACACACACAAGCACACACACGGATTGAATTTTATATATGTAAGATACAATAGAAAATACAATTAAAAGACAAAAGGAAATGTTTAGTTTAACTGTAGATCCAGTGTGAATCAACTTTATTAGATTGATTGATGGATGGATTGCCATTTGCATGTGTGTATGCATTGAATACCAGCTGAAGCCAGAATGTGATCAGGCACACTGCATGATAAACTAGCTACATTGCAACATTATTGTCTGGTTTAGCACGGAACTTTCAGCCGAGTCTGTTTGCAGGTGAAACGTTACAAGACATACGTGCGGCTTCTGCAGTACAAGATGGCAGCATTTGCTGAGCTGGAGCCTAGTCTTGCCGAGACGGCTATTGGCGAGGTTGATGAGCCTGAGCATGAATCCGCTGGCATGACGTGTGTCACCACAACAACAACCGATTTTGACATATCTGCAGTGCCATCAGATGTAGAACAGCAGCAGTGTGACATTGCCATGTCTTGTGGCCTCGGCACACTGCACGAAATGTGACCAAAGATGGACAGTATCAATGTTGTATGTCTATCATGCTCATTGTTGGCTTTGTAATGGGTACATTCTTGATTTTGCGTGTCACTTATATGTGTTTGTTATTTCTGTGAATTAAGGACATGACGAAATTGTTTTTCTTTCAATTTCTAGGTCCGTGATGTGTGGATAGATTATCATGACATTTTGTGATGGATACGCTGTTGGTCAGGGAACAGTCAAATTACGTTTTGGGGGTTGTCCCCCAAAATTGGGGGTTCTGTGCCAACCTTGATTTTTGCTCCCATAGGCGGAGCTGAAACTTACCATGTTCAAGCAATGTTGCTATTAAGTGTTGTTACGGTGGCAGGAATTTGCAACTCGGTCGGTGGAGGTGTTATTTTGACATGCTACTGCGGTGGCGGTGGCAAATATCAGTCGGTGTCAAGGCTAGGGATGTTAATTGGAAACAGGTGGATGTCGTGGTTGGTTGTCCTGGAATGTACTAATTGCTCACTGCATGCAACGGTGGATGGTGCACTTTGTGAGACTGTCGCAACGGTCTCACTAAGTACAGTGCCTAGACTGTCGCTGCTGCCTGCTGATGTCAGGTTTGCGAGTGGAGAAGCGTACGTGTGGGGGAGGGCGGGCGGTATTGCCGCCGACTGATCTCGCCGTGCGTTCACGTTCACGCAGGGATCAAATGACACTGCCTAAGTGAGGGCAGTCTTCAGGAAACAGCGCCCAGAAAGACTGCCGAGCACACTCTAAAACACCGCGATGGCTGTGTTGGTTCGGTGGTAGCTAAACACCGAGGTGGCGGTGAAAGTTCGGTGGTCGTAACATCACTAATTGCTATTATTTGTTGTAGCTCGTTCCCTTGAGGTGGAATATTAAATTGTGGTGACAGTGAAATAACGTTCGAGGCAAGTCGACGATGTCAGAAAGTCATTGTCAGATACTTTTGAAGTTTGTTGCATTCTTGGGTAAATTGTATCGATACAGCTGAATACATTGAGCTGTTATCTGGAACAAGGGTTGTTTAGCCATAGTTACATTATATTATAAGGGGTCTGAGTTAAAGGAGTTCTTGTAAACCCTTATAATCATCACCACCATTATCTCTATTTTAATAGTAATTTTCTAGCCGAAGCTGAGTTAGGTAGCCCTCCTTGTTTTTTAACTTACCCCGTATGGGCTCTGGAGCTGTAATGTGCTGTGATTCATGTTAATTTAGGCACTATATAAATTGTTTGTGTTCACTTAGCTTCCGTCCTCACTTACTTCCTTCCTTACTTTTTCTTTCCTTATGCTTTCTTTCTTGCTTACTTATTTCTTTACTGGTTTACTTCCTGACATATCTATCTACTCCTTCCAGAATAGACCTGTTCTCAGGCCGGAGGTCATAGGAGTTGACCAAACCTGGCTTTAGTTATTACGTCGACTCTTCGACAGAGTCGAACTAATGAAGCTGGTCTCAAATGTGCATACATACTTACGTACGTCTGTTCGTCCACAAAAAGTTTCTTCGATTTTAGTGAAATTTGGCATGTAAGTAGAGGTCAATGAATAATGCATGACAGTATGCTGTATGACTCGATCCTGGGTCAAGGTCACGAGCCCTCCAAAATTGGAAATATGTTTCCAGCTGCTATCTCCTCCACCATTTACAATTGGAGCTGGCAATTGACCACTGATTCTTAAACTATGGTACAATATCTACATTTTTTCGGGCCGATTTTTGATATTTATCCTAGTATTTGTGTCACGTGACTTTGAACTTGGCACAGTCCGTCCCTCCGTGTGTGCGTCCGTGCGTCCACAAAAGTTCCTTCGATTTTGACAAAATTTGGCACGTAGGTACAGGTCGATGAGTGATGCACGATGGTATGCAGCATGACCCGATCCAAGGTCAAGGTCACTAGCCCTTCAAAATTGGAAATCCTGCCATTTTCAAAAGCTATCTCCGCCATTTACAACGGGAGCTGGCAACAGACCACTGATTGCTAAACTAGGGGAATATCTAAATTTGATCGGGTCAGATTTCTGATATTTTTCCTGGTTTTCATGTTAGGTGACTTTGAACTTAACAGAAACGTCAGTTGTGAAGAGTCGACAGTCAGTACTGTATGGGGCTAATTTTTTTGTGTTAATTGCATGCTGTAGTATATTTTGTTATGGATGCATGTTTGCTTTTGTTGTGTTTGTTTTCGTTTTTCAGTACTAAGCCAAGAGATTGAATGGGAAGAACGTCTCTGAAATGACCTATTTTGTGTGGGGTGGGATGTAAAGCCTTAACTCAATCAATCAATTTTTAACTCGTCCTCTGGAAGCAAACGTTTGGGGATAAGATGCAGTTAGATGCGCTTTCTGTTAACCACCAAACAGTGTCAGAGGACTGTATCAAACTCACTCCCGACTTTTTCAACCATGTGAATCTGGAGGGAAGGGGGATTTGTCCCTGTACGCCAGCTCTGTAGAGACTGTACTAAAATCCCATAACGTTACTCAAAATCCATGACTGCCATTATCAGCTCTTTCATCACTCATGACTGGTGTTGTCAACATTGTGACTATAAAAGTATGTTGATGATGTCATGTCAGGCATTGTACTTTTATTTATGGCGGTTGACAATCACTACCACAGAGTGGGATGCTGCTGCCAGCTGAGGTATCCATTTTGTGAGACGTTTTTTTGCTTTTATTTTCATACTTTGATCTTATGCTAATGTAACAACTGTGGATGCATGTGAGTGTCAGATGTGGTCTATGAGTAAGTTAGTAATTTCTTTTGAATACAGGAACATGTTGCATGCTATGCAGAGATATGAGTCTCTGAGACTTTGAGCACTTTTCTTTTAATGACCTTTGACTGTTACTGTGGAAGAATAGAATACTGGTGGTAGACTGGCTGGCAACAACAACTTGCAGTTAGTTTTGAGGACGTTGGCTGTTCACTGTCACGTAAACGTTGGGATACTCGCTATTTTGTGATGTGTCATGTTTTCATGTTTGTTTACCATTTTTGTGGCTATTAGTTGTTGGCTTACAGCATATTCCAGTGTATATAGAAAAATATTACAAGTTCATACATATGAGATGTACCGTGAATAATTTTTAAAATTGTCTTTTATTGTAAAATGTATTAGATACAAGTCCTTACAGATGGACATATATACAAAGGTCGGAATGCAGTACATAAGGAGGACCTGTACTGAGAAGGCTGCACAATTATGTGAAACTAATTGCCTTACTTGTTGCAAATTTTTACGTGCACAAAACTAGTTGTGATCGATGTGGAAGGCATTAGAGAGAAAAGTGACTGAGGGATGCAGGGGACAACTCACTGGGAGCCTGAAAACTCACAGTGCTAAGTGATGCTGTCATGCTTGGATGTTCGACATGTTAGTGTTCTTGTTTGATAAGTATTAATTTGTCTGTCAGCTGCTGCTTCTACACAGCAAGCATTATCACTGCTGTTCGTTTTTATTATGTTGCATCTTTTGTATTTGCTGCAGACAGCTCTCTTAGTCATAAGGGTCATAGCCGGGGATTTTTAACATATCGTGTATTTTTTACCGTGACTTGAGCGCAAAAGCACAGCAGTCGGGGCAGGTGGTACACACTATCATAGGTAGTGAGTACCGTGTAACTTTCTCATTTGATCTGTGAAAGTCTCATTAGTCACTGTTCTGCACCCCTCATCCCCATGGCCAGCTACGTCCCTGAAAGTCCTAGTTGCAGCAAGAGATTCATAGATATCTGGCAAATAGTGAGCAGTTGTATTTTCTGTATTATATTTTTACATATAAATGCAGTGGTTGAGTAATATCACATACCAGTAATGTGAGTGTATGAGGTCCAGTGATCGGGACATCATCACTTTGAACTTATATTTCCATCATAGCAGCTGTTATGAAAAGTTGCATTGCTTGAATAAACACTGTCAGACGTGCAGCTGACCCTGATGACAGGAATTATGGCTGTGGTCATTTTCAGCTGAAATAATGTAATAGTTATGTTAATTGATTTGCTGCAGAAGTTGACTGTGTTATGATGAAAACGTTAGCAAGAAATAAGTTTATCATGTGCACATAATATACATGTTTTATATATGTATGACACATGTATGGGGGTGGATGGGGCAGGTCTGGTACCGTGGGTGGGAGGTCCCCCGGATGCTTCTTTTGGATTTTACCTAGCATTCCAAAGCCAGACCAACACGCAAGATATGTTATGGGAACTGAAGAACAGCAATTGTACAAGATATCACATTGAACTGATAAATATGTCTTGTGGTGGTTGGTTAGATTCTACTCTGTTGTAGGCGCTAGCATAATAACTTAAATGATCTTCTCCTATCCTTTCCCATTCGTTGCTGAACAAAAAGTCAACGAGGTCAGGAGGTTACTGTATCGTTGGCCATCCTTAACCCGGTAGAAACTAATCTCCACCCAAGACCATTTCCCCGATATAGCCTATTTTTGTTCTGAAAGGGGACGTTAATATCTTAACCAACCAACCATGACACATGTATGACTGTGTATGCCTAATTTTGTATTTACACAGCTGACATGTTTATTTATTTCAGTCACTGCTGTTGTTGTGTTATCAGTGTTATGTGCTTATTGTTCTGTATACCACTATAGTTATGGTATGGAAATGGCATAGGTAACACCATTGAGGATAACTCTAGCATGCCCCTGATCCAAATGCACTAGACGCTATCAGCAAGGACATGAAAGCAATAAAACTTTGCTTCAACAAAATGCTCCAGTTGTTAACTGGGAGTGCAGCTATTATACACCTGTATAATTGTCATAAAGTGATTGTTTTGTTGTTGTTGTTGTATGCTGTATATCACTACTCTGCTGGCAGAGTTTGATGTCACTGCAGAGCCAATAAACTTAGCACACCATGCTGAAAATGTTGTGAAAATTCTATGCTGAAAAAGTGAAAATTCTTTGACAAAGTAGCATGAATGTTTGTGACACTCTGGAGTTCCCACAGGTTTTTGAAAGTCCAGAAATTCTCTCTCATTTTTAAGGCCTGAAAAGTCCTTTAAAAGAGGTAAGATCCTTGAAAGTCCTTGAATGTTATGTGTGAAATTCTTGGAAGACATTGCAATTTCATCAAATGTGACAGCAACAAGGTAAGACTGAATGCCGTGTTGCAGGTTCTGCTTGACAAGCATCATTTCATGAAAATGGTTCAGATAACTATTCTGGAATACACGAAGTATATTGATGAAGTTATTGCTGAACAGCCGGGAGACAGGATTGACATACTGTTCGATAATGACACAGTGGCTGGCTGCAAATACTTTAGTAGGGTTTTGCTCAGTTACTAGGCAAGTTCTGTCGTCTCATGGTGAGTCATCTGTTGAAAGAAGATTTTCTGTAAATATGCAGATAGCAATACTGGTGATAAATTTGAGGCTAAATGGTTGTTTTGTGACCACACTGCAGCAGTTTATGGCATGCACAACATTGACATGAGCAAAAAACAGCTATTGTTGGCATGTTTTAGTGCCAAGCAGAAGTATGGGTCATACTTTGAGAAACAGCAAAAAGTTGTAAAAAATGCAAGCTGTTACTGCACATGAATGAAAAAGCAGTTTTGATGACGATGAGCAGTTGAAAACAAAGCAAACTAATCTGGAAACTAACAAGGAATCAGCACTGTTGGCTTCTGCAGATGACTGTGCTGGAAAGGCTGACCATATAAGCTGACATTAATAGCAAACTCAAATGCCATTAGAAAGGCAGCTAAAGAGGAGTATGTTGAGCTGAAGGCAACTTGATGATGAGTTGGCAGAGCTCAGTAACTGTCAGTAGCGGAGAAGCCTGCAGTTACTGCTGCATGTGTTTGTAAGGATGTTGACTGGTGAAGATAAACATGTTGTCAGCAGCGTATTTCAATCATTCGTTTACTAAGATTGCTTCATATTACCTGTTTCCGGGTATTCTCTAGATAGTGTTCACTTTAACAGTGTGAGAAAGTGGACCTGAGGTTACTGTACTTTGCTTATCGCTATTAACCATTTAAAAGTGTTTTAAATGCTTAACGTTGTATAAATAGGTCCTTCAAAACACTGGAAAAGTCCTTGAATTTTTTTCAACTTGTGGGAACCCTGGAAACTATGCCAAACCAGTTCTTCTCCCGTCAGGGGATATTTTCAGTGTGCAAATAACATGCACTGAGCTTGAGAACTCGTGCTAGTGTTGTCTGAAACATGGCAGTTGCAGTCTGCATTCCATGGTTTGTCTGTTTGCCCATATTAATTTATGTACTTCATATCACAGTGCGTTGTTATCCCTCAGGTGTTACGTCCATGCTGTGTGGTTTGAGTGAATGGTCACAGATGAACATTGGTTGCTGCTAGTCTGTTTGGTAGTCACAAGCTTATGTTTCTGAGCACTGCCATGAGCAACTGGTGTGATGTCAACGTGTTCAGTGTGTGTCCATTCTGTACTGAGCTGATGCTTATTGCTGTAGCAAGGTATAGTTTATATACATGTATTATATCTGTGTTATTTTGTACATTTCGCTTCGAACATTACCATAATTGTTTGCATTTGTGCACCAGATTGTGATGCCATTGCTGTTGAACGTCAGCTGTTGTTTATTTCCGATTCTCTTGTTGTTATAGTCACTGTTGTCAATTCTGTGGTGTATGTGCAGAGTGTGTATGTTGTACTTAGAGGCAGGTATTGCATATTCTGATGTTAATGATTGTTATTCTTCTAAACTACACGTCAGTGTACATTTTTACGATGTAACACTATACTGGCATGGTGCATGCTATGGAACTGCATCTGTTTGTTTGCTTGTCACAAGTTGGTATTTTGTGAAAATGGTTAACTGTAGGTTCACACAAAAAATATCACACTCTGCTTGCCAAAGATCTTTGTGAAATTCAACTCGGGTCTTCTCCAGCAAGGCGTGATGGGGTAGTTTAAAATCAGTGATTTTTGACACGTCTCGTTATATCTCAGAAATGGTGCAAAATAGGGACATAGATTCAGTGGAATTTTTTGTATGCGCTCTATCAAATGGTGCTATTTTCAGTGACCATGAATGACCTTTACAATCCCAGACCACCCCATTTTCGATATTTTACATGCCTTTCCTAACATGCAATAGAGACTTCAAATTTCATAGGTAGGTTGAAGATAGCAAGTCCTGGCCTATGAATGACAAACCCCCCTGAAAAGGCATGTTCAGGGTCACATGACCTATTTTAAATTTTCTGGAATGACTCAAGCTAGAGTCATCAAATTTTATACACAGCTAGGCTATGTCTAGTGTTAGCCTTGGGATGACAAGTTACACCCATTAATGGTTAATTTTTGGCACAATCATTCTCATGTAATCCTTTTTTACATTTTGGGGCTTCATTTATATCTTTGGAATGTGTTAAGCTAGGAACTTCAGATTTGTATGCAGATTGATGCTGATGAGTTTTAGTGCACGAATGACAGATTGCCCCCATAGGGGATGCATTGATGGTCACATGACGTCTTTAAATTTTGGAAAATAACTGATAATATCTCGATAATGGTACAAGATAGACGTAGATACAATTGAAGACTAAGAGGAAATCATATGTGGACTATTGAATAGCACTAATACGAACGACCTGAAGTGATTTTGTAGGTTACTTTTGCTGTTTGAAGCCTTTCTAACTCTCATACCTCTGGAAGTATAGTATCTATTAACTATTATATGTTTACGTATGAATTTGAAAGCCTATGTGGCTTGTAATTTCAACTGTTGTGTAGAAACAGAAGGACTTTTAAAGTTACAGGCACAGACATACACTGCATATATGGTAATGTAACGGAAACGGTGCAGACCACTATTAGGAAGTGATATATGGCCTATCAAATAGTGGCAATTCTGATGATCTTTAGTGACATTCAAGGTCATTCAGCTGTTGCAAGCCTTTCCAAATATGATGTTTTGTAGAATTGTTCAGCAGTTGACAAGATGTCAACTGACAGTGTGGTATGCGGTCCCTCTGTGATAGCTAAGCT
>Ga0209780_1000791_pt1 | contig 18649 bp, 7 predicted proteins | sample WorMetexBAHAMAS2_FD_187384 | JGI IMG/M metagenome (GOLD analysis project Ga0209780, IMG submission 187384) | Marine gutless worms symbiont microbial communities from Max Planck institute for Marine Microbiology, Germany - Inanidrilus exumae... | ecosystem: Host-associated > Annelida > Digestive...
AGGATCGGGATAGTGTTAGTGTGAGTTTTGGAATTAGCCACTTTTTGGGCAAAATTACCGTCTTCCGCACTTAATCAGCAAGATGTATTGGAAAGCATGGTGCTAATGTGGCAGTAAATGATGCTGCACATGCACCAATGAACACTGAAGTGGCGGTAAGCCAGGCTCTTCACTGCTGCCACTAAGTCTAACACTAATGCTAACACTAACCCTAACCCTAAGGACCTTACTAACCTAAAGCGACCCACGAAACCTTTCTTACCACCACTTCAGTGTTTATTGATGTTGAATGCGACATAATTTACCGCCGCTTTAGATTTGTTCTATTGGAAAGGTACCATTTTTCTACAGATTTTCGTCAATTGAGTACAACTCCAGGTTGTTTGGTTATGGAACTCTTTCTGTGGCAGCATATCATTAAACGACCGTGTATGGATAAGTTACTACATTCTGAACGAGATGTAACTATTGTACATAAACATATAAGCGATATGCAAAATTTTATTCTGTTATTAATGTTTACAAATACTTTATCAGTTAGTTGACGGAAACTGCCCAGTATGGCACACCAGTGGTGTTGTAATACATCAAAAAACCAAGTCTTTTATTAAAATTTTATTTTTGCGTAAATTACCATAATTTGGTATTACATGACCCGTAATTACCGGGTCCGTAATCACCAATTAAAACCCTGCCTAGAAGACGGCCATTAAACTAGGTTGATGAAAATCTGATGGATGCTGTGTGTAATGTGTGTGAAGGGGAGGCAGTGAGGCAGACTACAACACTAGTGTGTCTCTATGCGTACATCCTGCGAAAAACGACGTCGGCATTTTTGCCATCTGTCGTAACAACCGTCTGCGCATGTGGTCAGCATCGGTAAGTTCATACTTCTCACTGGTGGTCAGTGTGTGTGTTTGTGTGTGTGTGTGTTTTTGTGTCTTTATGCACACACATACACACACTAGAGGTTAGCTCGGGGTTGGATTTTAGTCCCATCTCCACCTCCCACCTTTCCCGCACCTATTACATCCATCCCATGCTCCAGGGCAGTAATGCACCATGATTCATGGGTTGATTTTGGTGCTATATAAATTGTTTGTTTGTGTGTTTACTTAACTTCCTTCCTCCCTTTCTTCCTTCTTTACTTTCTTCTTTATCTCAGAGAAAGCGAGGGAATATGTTTTTACTGGCGTTGGTTTGTGTGTGTGTCTATGTGTCTGACCACGATGGGGATTTGCACCAAATTTTTTGTGAAGGTTCCTAGGTGGAAAGGGAAGACCCAAGTATGGGTTTCGTTACGTAGAGGGATGTGGAAGTAACGGTCAAAAAACTCTGTAAACCGGCAGTTGTTTACAAAAACCGGTGATTGTTTACAAAATAGGTCCATCGGGAAATTCGAAACTAGTGGGCCACAAAATAGTAAGTGTGGCAAGTGTTGCCAAGTGTTGGCGACAAAAACACTTTCGCAGGGATTTGTACTCTCTCGGAGTATTTTCCATATAGTTTCTTGTGCTTTCTTTCTTACTTATTTACTTCCTTACTTCTTTACTTACTGACTTATCTACTACTTCGTCTAGAATAAATCTGTTCTGTTTCCTGGCCAGAGGTCAGGAGGCGACCACACCTGGCTTTAGTTTTTTGGTCTATTTTATGTTGTAGTAATATTTTGTTATGGATGCATGTTTGCTTTTATTGTGTTTGTTTCAGTTTCTCAGTACTAAGCCAAGAGATTGGCTGGGAAGAACGTTTCCGAAATGACCTATTTTGTGCCGGGTGGGATGTAAAACCTTAACTCAATCAATGAATCCATCCTGTACTCTCTGTGATCCATCCCACCCGTCCCGTGCCATATTTTTTTAACCCAGCCTATCCCAATCTGTGTTTTTGGTCTCTGCACTGCAGAAATTTTCTAACAACGTTTACAGCTGCTCAGCGTCATAACTTCATAGCATCAACACTGAAACACCATAGCACTGTTTCAGCTATCAGCTATCATATTTAAAACTTATAATACAAGAATAACGTTAAATGAGACTAACATAACAAGGTAAGGTGACAACATAGATGGGAAATATTGACACATTTTTTTGAGCAAATCATAATTTATAGCAACAAAAGAGTGACTAAAATTGTCACATTTCACACAGTTATAGGGAACAATTACATCAACTGAAACTGTTGGTAATGTTGTTTTTCGACGTAATAATATTGAGTTCATTTACAAAGAATATTTAGCAGCTGCGTAAAAAGTGCATTAGCATCGTTATTCTTATGAACCCTTGAGAATATTTTGGTAAAAATCGTTTTGTTATGATGAGAATCCTTTGTTGGTTAAAATAGGCAAGTACTCTTAAAACTTTTTCGATGTATTTCAGATCCTTGCTATTATTTCTGGTGCATCCCGTCCTTCATTTGTTTTCAACATATCTCTATGTACATATTGCCCAATTTTTGTGATTCTAAGTAACCGTGGCGCAGTGGCGAAATGGGTAGAGCATTGGACTTGCTATCAACAGGTTGTGGGTTCAAATCCTACTATGGGCAAAAGCTGTGTAACAACCTTGGGCAAGTTTTTCACACCTATGTGCCTCTTTCACCAAGCAGTATAACTTGGTACTGGCCAAGGGTCAGTGATGCTCTGCGGCTGGGAAGGTAACCGCAGGCCTTGGGAACGTAATGGCAGCCTACTGCCAGGTGGATAACTTATTCACCTGCGGGCTGACTGCCTGTACACTGGGATCAGCTCCAAACCTAACGCTTGGTAACGAGTATAGGGAAGCCTTTACCTTTTTTAAAGTAACCATGACTGTGTTATGCAGCAAATGATTTATATGCAAGTTTTGAGAAAACTGTTAAGTTTCACTAGAACATTCAAAATTGTTCTTTTAAATACTTTTTTTAAATTATGGAAATTTTATGAGATAGCTGTTGCAGAGACAATTATTTTTACGTTGTATTGTTTGTGTGGTTAAGACGTGTGAGTGCATTCTTTCCACTGATCTGATGCACCATGTGCCTGATATTGTCGATGCTGGAAAACCCGCTGTTGGTATGTACGTCAGTTTGATAATGCTTGGAATATCCAATTCTGTCATGTAGTTTATCTGTATTTATCTGTTACTGGCATATAGGCCCATTTTGTTTTATCTGAAATTAGTAGAATGAGCTTATCAACTGGATCGTTAGTGAAATATTTACCCACGCCGGCATAGCCGCTGGTGTTGGTAGGGCGTTTAGTTGCATCTGTCTGTTTGTTTGTTTACCTGTGTTCTAAAAGGAAGGGAAACGGCTTGAGCTATAAATACTAAAATTGGTACACATATGCTTAATTGCAGTCGCTTGCCATGCAATGCATGCATTGACCGAGGAGTCAAAAGGTTAAAGGTCGAGGTCACATGGTTACGAAATCCGTCACGGTGCATAGTTGCTACTGACTATAGCCGGTATCTCCCAACCATGTGCTGTGCTACCTGCGGCTGTTGCCAGCATGGGTCTACATGTCGATACGATTGTTTTCTAGTTATTGATGTTACATTTATTCATGTTATTTTACTGGATGTGGACAACCAGCCTAGTTAGTCATGTGCAAAATGTAGTAAGTCTTTAACATTTCCTGTGAGCAATTCGTCATGCATGGACTGTTCTGCAATAGCAACTGTGATTTTCAGTGGTATATTTTGGATATTATTTCTCTGAATTGTTATAAGACATTATCCTGATTTGCATTACAATGTGAACACTATGCAGTCCATAAGTCGATGCAATGTAAACTGGAGAATAGTCAGTAAGCATTAAAAGCTAGATATAATAGAGTTTTGAGCAGTTTTCTGAAGTGTTTAGAGTCTGATTGTGCACCGTGTCATTTCACAGTTAAGAAACCTCTTGGTGTGTTTTTATGGTTGATGTAAGGTTGTCAGCACATGATCCGCAAGGCTATCGGCAGTTATGGAGAGGCACTGTTCTTGGCGGTATTTCTAGCATTTGCCAACAAGTCTCAGGTAATATGCCATCTGCTGAGCATAACTGTCATTATGGTGTGCAAATGACTGTGACAGACATTTAAATTTTCTGTCGCAGATTTTGGAGTTTTCTGTACATTGCATAATGCTTCCAGATACAGTGAAGTCTTGCTGTAAAGTTGCTGATATTGAGACATGAGATTTCTGTGTCACACGCAGCATGTAATATCACAGTGTGTGGTTTTAGATAGAGCTGTTGAATTAACATGTTAAGGAATTAATTGCGACTAAAAAATTAGTGCCACTAAATTTTTAACACAAACTAGTCACACCAGAAGCAGGATTTAATACAAACCTCAAGATAATCGAACTTTACTCCTTTAATGAACAAGCATTTACTTTCCGGTTGCAGCACTACTCAAAATTTTGTTTGATTTTACTGTTCTACGATGTTTTTGCTAATGCCATTTACTCTCATTCACAGAGATGTGTGGACAATGATATTAACACAGTCATGGTTACTTAAAAAAGGTAAAGGCTTCCCTATACTCGTTACCGAGCGTTGGGTTTGGAGCTGATCCCAGTGATGGTGACACACCGTCACCATCCGCGTCTGCAGCTGTCCAATGACAGGCGTCCGTGCACAGTCGGAATCCGGTCCTTACCAGCGGCAATGTACTTTTTTCTGTTGTGGGCTAAAAATACTTAAGTGCGAAAGGAATGGGTGAACTTACGAGTTATACAGATTATGAGTATAGAACAGTTAGTTGATTCCGAAATCGTAACTGAAAATCGACGTTCATTAAGCATGCGCACTGCGCGCAGTTGACGATCTTAGAAGGATACATCAGTGTTGATGTTGGTGTTGACGTTGAGGTTTTTGCTATAACCCTTCTTTTGATGTTATCTTCAGAAGTGCTTGTCAGTGCTGTTTGGAAATAAAAAAGTTTTCAGCGCTCGAGCAAATTGTTCTGGTTTATCGGATAGTAAAGAGCTGTGCGTGCATGTGTGTCTGTATGTTTGTAGTTTGTGATCTATCGTCTAGTCTATGACAATGCCCAGTATGAGTTTCAACACATGATGACATTGTTCTGTCCTGAGGTTTGTACACGTTGATAAGTGTCCATAGAATTTTGTCTGTGCAGTATCGAGAAGTACCGTATATACTCGCGTATAAGCCGACAATTTTTGGCTTAATTTTGACGTTCAAGTTGTGGGGGTCGGCTTATACGCGGGTCATGCCACACAGCCAGAGTCGACAGTCAGCATGACGGCTATCTGTCAGCGACGCTCACTGTGTGTGTGCCGCACACGGCGTGAACCATTAGTAGGTCACCAGGTGGCTACGTGGATGCGTGGGGGAGAGTACGCCGGCGGGGTTCTGAATGACCACGCACAGACTTGTGCTGCTGCATAGTCAGCCATTGCAACTTGACACGTGATGTAGCTTGCAGTAGGCGTATGACTTCTGCTTACAATAAAATTTGTCAAGTGCGAGCGATAGCACACGTTGCTGTCGACATTGTTGTGAACTCGCTGACACTCACACGCATTGTCAAGGCCTAGATCTAGGGTACATGTTCGTCGCTGATTTTCGTTACCGGTTTATACACGGGTCACCATTTTTTCTAGATTTTCGGTGGTAGGAATGGGGGTCGGCTTATACGCGGGACGGCTTATACGCGAGTATATACGGTAGCTATCCTGTCTGCAACAACTAAATTCACACTCCACAGACATGCAGATATATACATGAATATACAGACTACACGTACACTCTGACTGACGTCTGATATGCATTGTACTAATAATATTTACTAGAGTTGCACCGACAACATAATTTTTGTTTATTAGACCGGACCTAACTATACAAGTACAGTATATGAACATAGTTGTTGAGTTGTTGTTATTCTCGTGTAACTGGAGGATATTTGAGACTGGATGCTAATGACAGGCCAAAGCGGCACTGGATTACTGCGCATTACGTCATGTTTAGTTTTTATAAGTACTTTGAGCAGAACGGTACTAGGTTCAAATTTGATGACTGAAGTTGTTTCTAGTGTTGTTACGGTGGCAGAATTTTCAACTCGGTCAGTGGCGTGTTTTTTTGACATACCACCACGGTGCTGGTGCCAGTGGCGAATATCGGTCAGTGTCAAGGCTAGGGTTGTTAATCGGAAACAGGTGGATGTTGTAGTTTTGATTTGAGATTGTTCCAGTTGTCTTGGAGTGTGCTTATTGCTCACTGCACGCGAAGTTAGGGGGTGCACTAAGTGAGACCGTCGCGACGGTCTTACTAAGTACAGTGCCTAGACTGCCCCTGTTGTCCCGGCAGTCCAGTCGTTTGGGAGTGGGGAAGCCGATGCGCGGGGGACGGCAGGGGGTGTCACCGACTGGACTCGCCGTGCGACATGGCATTTAAATGACTATTAATGCTCTGTGGAAGTGAGGGGCATTTTTCAGGAAACAACGATTAGAAAGACCGCCGAGTACACTGTAAAACACAACAGTGGTGGTGTTGGTTTGATAGTAGTTTGAAGTGTCCCACAGTAACTCCATGAACTGTTATTTGCTTATTGTTTATTTTGTGTTGCTTTATGTGCTGTGTTACTTGACTTTTTTCTTTGGTTGATTACTTAACTTATTATTTTGTTTTAAAAGTATAGTGTAATAATAGTTCAATGTGGTGATGGCTGAGACATGACTTTGGTGTCTAGGGTACACTGTTGGACTTTCAGCTGTCGCCAACTCACATCTGGTCAGCGTGGCACAACCCGGCTGGCGAGACAGTTGTCAAATACGCTTCTTTTACCACGTACAGCTACTTTCATTTTCCTCACATTGCACTTGACATTTTCATCTGCTGTTAATATGTTATCCTCAGAAAGTCACACTCTGTGTATTGTAACAGTAAAAACTAAGCAGTGGAACTAAAATACTGAAGATTACAGCAAAGTGTCGATGATATTGCATTACGTTTATTGCATCGTTTGCCCCGTGTGGGTCCTGGCGCTGTAAGTAAGTTGGTGTCTAAGTAAGTAAGTAAGTGACAAATTTATGAAGCGCCAAAAACAGAATAGGCCATCTCCATTTCCGGGTTGCAGGTTGTAGGAGGCGACCAAACCTGGCTTTAGTTTTTCTATGTTAATTTTATGTTGTAGTATATTTTGTTACGGATGCATGTTTGCTTTGTTGTGTTTGCTTTGGTTTTTCATTACTTAGCCAAGAGATTGGCTGGGAAGAACGCCTCCGAAATGATTTATTTTGTGTCGGGTGGGACGTAAAAGCTTAACTTAATCAATCATTGCATTTCTACTGTTGTTTGGTTGATAGAAAGGACCTCTTAACTTATTATTAAACAGTGGCAAAACCACAAAAGCCCCAAAATTGCAGCATTTTCGGGAAAAGCCAAATATTGAGCCCAGCACTAAACTGCACAAGTAATCATGAGACCGTGATGTCAGGGAGGTTTTAGTCAAGTGACGGTGATGTATTGGTACCGGTATGTCGTGGTGATATTATTGTGTCATGGAGGTTGTGATCAGTACAGTGTTTGACAGTGACAAGAATGACAATGTAGATACAGTGAGACACTGCTTATCATCTGACTTTTTAGCTCTGAGATTGTCTTCATTTGAGTTAAAATTCTATGCATTTGAAAACTATACCAGTGTATATCTTGTGAGTGATATAAAGTGTGCACACACATTTAATGTGGAACACTAGAAAGTCGTGTTATTGTCAGTGACCTTGAATGACCTGCAAGGTCGTTTAGTACGATAAATAAGTAAGTATTGATGCTTGTTTTATGCGCCACAGTCACAGAAACGCCAAAGTTACTGCCATTTTGGCTGTCAAAACCATTTCAGAATCCACTGTCGTCGAAAATGCTGAAATGTGAGGGTTGCTGCTGCTGGTGTATGTAAGCAGTGAGGGACAGAGAACATGGCAATGGATGGAGACAGTAAAGGAGCCAACGATGAAGGATCACATAGAGACGTACTCGACGCCGGTGCTGGACCCGAGAGAACTTCACATCGAACAGATCTTCAGTCCAAACAGATTTGATGTCCTCACCATCCTCAAGGCACTCAACGTAAGCATATATTCCTGCAGTTGCTTTAATTTTTATCATGCGACACTATCCCAGTGCGGTATATGCTGTCCTCATGTGTCCTATTTGTTCGTCTGTCTGTCTGCACAATCCGGCACTGTACCAAAAGGGCTTAAGGCAGGATCACGCAAACAACGCCATACGATAGCTCAGGGACTGTTAGTTTTCTGACGCCAAAGATCTCGGCGAAATTCCGACGTGGTCACCCCCAACAGGTCGCCAAATAGAAGTGGGATAGGTTCATATCAGTGATTTTCGACCAATATCTCACTATATCTCAGAAACGCTGCAAGATCGGGACATAGTTACTATGGAATGATAATAGGAACTTGTATGTGCTCTATTGAATGGCGCTATTTTCAGTGACCTTGAGTGACTACTAGCTACCCCAAACCACCACATTTTTGATATTTTGTATCGCCTTTTATATCTTTGTAGTGGGTGGAGATAGAGACTTCAAATTTGATAGATAGGTATATTGTAGTAATTGCTAGCCGCAGATAACAAATCATCCCTGAAAGGGGCGTTGTCATGTCACGTGAACCATTTAAATTTTGCTGGGCATTAACAATATCTATGGAACAGCTGAAGCTATAGTGGTAAAATTTCGTATGCATGTAGACTATGTCAAGTCACAGCATACTGATGACAAATGATCCTTAAAAGGTGCGTGGTTGGGGTCACATTGAATATTAGAGCTTTCCATGATATCTTTGGAACAGCTTAAGCTAGAATCATTAAATTTTGCACACAGGTAGAATGTATCTAATCCTAGCTTACGGATGACAAACGTCCCCTAAAAGGGGCGTGGTCAGGGTCCGATATATTGTCAGCCAACCAGGCCAATTCAGCCTTTCATCCCTTTGGAGTCGATAAATGAGTAGTAAGCTGCAATTTGATGTCTGCTACTTCAGTTAGGGGTGGCACCGTCTGGTGAATGTTTACTAAGGAATGGCAGGCATTTTGTAATTTGCAGATAATACTGTGTGATCCATTTCTGAGATTATGCGTAGTATAAATGGCTCTGTATAAATACTCTTCCTTTTCTTTTTCCTTTTGACTGAGCAAACCTGTCTGTGCAGATATTCCGACGTACAACAGAGGTTAATCCACTTGCAGATGTGAACATTCCTGTTTACGTTCTGAGACGACAGATTTCTGATGCTGTCGCAAACGAGGTTAATTTGTGTGTTTTACTGCTTAGAAAAGAGAAAGAATGTTAACTTATCAACAAAGAATGGTAACCAGGCATTGTCATGTGTGTATATATCAGTGAGACTTTATCATGTTTAACTCTTTACCAGCTTACATTCATATGCTAGGAGATATGAATATCTAACACTGGAGTTGTGACTGGCCTGTTGAGTTGAGCGGCAGTTCAGCAATATGGAGGAAGCCTTTTCCTCATATATATTAGGGCTGTTGAATTAGCACGTTAACTAATGCAATAAAGAACTAGAGGGGCTCAGTAGTGCGTATATCTTTCCCACCGACCTTGACCTTACAAAATTCAATTACCTCTTTTCCTGTGGCCATGGGTATGACTGATGAAGTTTGGTGACAATCGGAAATGAATTGGCGCCAGGAAGTTGTTCAAAAACATACCTATATACAACTTTACTAAGCAGTTTTTAGATGGACTATTTTCTTTGCATCACCACTGGTGTGAAACTGGGTACAATTTGGTTCTGCATACCAGTGATGAGTATTTAACAGAACATAATTGTTTTGATTTTCTGAACTATATGCAGATGATCATTAGGTCGACTTCTCTGAGTCGACCTAATAAAGTGGGTCTTAAATGTCACTCCATACGGATTCTTAAATTAGGGCACAATACCTAAAGCTTACCGGGGCCGGATTTTTGATTTTTGTCCTAGTTTTTGTGTCACGTGACTTTGAAGTTGGCAGTAAGTAGGAGTCGACCGCCAGTCCTGTACGTGGCTAATTTTTTTATGTTATATCTATTTACATGCATTGTCATTTCAGGCAATGCCTGGAAGAAGAAGAAGATTTAGCATAGACAGCTAGATTTGTTACAATGGAGCTCATTTTCTTTTGCAGTGCTTTGAGCCAGCGAGGGTTGTTAGACCAAATTAAGCCAGTATACGACTGACGTCGACTGGATGGCCGGTTCAGTTAGCAGCCAGCGCCTGTAACCGACTAGATCAGTATGTCAGCAGTCCTTCACTGTTTCTTTCGTAGTGGTGGCCCAAACCATCACCAATACTGACTGTGCTTATCCACGGTGGGATGACCAGGACGGCCTCGGTGGCTGGTTCTGACATTGCATACCCACCTAAAAATGATCACCCATCTTAGTAGTAACTGGGTTCAACGTAGAGTACCAGTAACTTCATTGATATGCCCAATGCTGTTACCGCTACTCCAAACCGCCACTGTCAGTAGGGCATGCGCTAAAAATTATGTTTTAGAAGCTGAGTTTATCTTACTTGCAGTTGATCAGCAATTCCTGTATGACTCCGTGCATGAGAATGGTGTAGCATTATCTCTTATATCGAGAATATCAGACTAATCGATTCCATGGACATCAGAAATGTGTTTTAAAACTTATACAAATCTGTTGGGAGTTCTTAACCCTTTGGGGCATTCAGTGGCTGATGACTCGCTATGATGTCGAGCAGTTTGATGGCGTGTCATTTGCCGCGTTGACAAAATGTGTCACATGCAGATACGGCAAGCGGCGAGTGGTTTGGAGTTGACAGAGGAGCAGTTTGTTGAGCTGCAGTCTCAGCACTGGGGACGTTTCTACTCCATCTGTGTCCAGTACCAACAGGTAGCTTACCCTCTCTCACTGTCTGTATCTGTCAGTCACTGTGTAAAGAAAAATGCAAGTTCTACAAGTTGCAGTAAATGGATGCATGTTTTTAATACCGTAAAATCCTTTGAGTATAATATTACGCTCATATGTAATATGTAGGCCATCTTTAGGCTGTAATTTGAAAGGAAATTGAAGTATTGAAGTTCACATGTATGCACCCATAGTTTTATGGCGCCAGTGAAGAAAGATGTTTGTCATGGATTTGTCACATTCTTTTTATGCTGCCTTTCTTACTCGCTTCATCTATTTTTTGCTTTTCCATCCCTTCCCATTTTATCAGAATTGTCCCACTTTGTTTCCAGGCCAGATGTCGTAGGAGGCGAATAAACCTGGCTATTGTTTTTGTGTGTGTTGATTTTGATTTTTTTTAAATTGAGGATGCGTGCTTGTTTTTGCCGTATTTGATTTAGTTTTGTCTTGGGGTGTGATAGTTGTCTCCCCTGTTGTAGGCGCTAGGATAATAATTTAGATGAGCCTGCCAATGCCTTTTTTTAGGTAGCTTTAGAACAAAAAGTGGCCAGGGTTGAGGTTAATACATCACTGGCCTTCCTTTACTGGGTAGGGATAGCTCTTCACCCCTCACCTTTTAGTCTCTGATATAGCCATATTTGTGCTGAAAAGGGATGTTAAACTCCAACTAACTTTGGAGCACATCTGATGGCCGATGCCATCAATGCAACACAGATGGCAGTGGAGGGGATCTTGTGATTGGTTATCTGTCAGGAAGGAAATGCAGCCTGCTGATAAATCTGCTCCAGACACGTTATTGCACAACTAGCTAAGCAGATGAACCGGTAAAATGGACGTTAAGTAGGTGCTGTGTGTGTAAGCAGAGCAACAATGACAATGTGCATCATACTTGACGCGTGAAATTTGTGTGTAGTGTAGTGAGCTGATGTTGCTGCGTGTGTCTAGCGGACGAACAAGTTGGTTGGTTTGTTTGTGAACATGGAGACTGGATTGACGTGCATCATCAACAAGGCTTCGGTCGGCTTCCTGCGACCTTGTGACGTCGTTGAACGACTCTACCTTGACCCTGCCTTGGAGCCTCGGTGTGTGGAGGACTGTTTGGCTGACTTACCTGTCATGAATGCAGGTAATAATCAGCACGTAGCAACTGTGATGTGATGAGTGATCGGACACTCAGACTTTTCTCAGACCAAGCCAACCGACTTGGACTGCGAGTCCACCAGAAAGAAATGGCAGCTACCGTCCACATCCATCATTGCCATTTTATTATTATTCAGCCCGAGAGCTGATACTCATTTTACCGTCCCACGGAGGGTGGAAGGCTGAGTCGACCTAGGCACTGCAGTAAGGGTGTGCAGCCCATGCCCAAGGCTGTATATCGCAGTGACTGTCGTGATAAACACAACTGCCCGCGGTGAGATTCGAACTTGGGTGTTCTCACACCACAGTCAGGCATGTTACCATTCGGCCACTGCGACATATGCATGATATTATGTAACACTATATATGTGTCTACACTATATCTCAGAAATACGTGATACCTACTACATTTTCAAATAACTTTAACAAATGTGATCGAATGTCACTAATTTTTAGGTCAACTCCTCCAAGTCTATCTAATAATGTGGGTCTCAAATGTCCGTCCGCCCTTGAAAGTCGGAAATTCGGCCATTTCAAAGGCTATCTCCTCTCCCATTTGTAATGGGGGCTGGCAAATGACCACAGATGCTTAAATTAGGGCACAATACCTATATAAAGCTTATCGGGGCCGGATTTTTGATTTTTGTCCTAGTTTTTGTGTCACGTGACTTTGAAGTTGGCAGTAAGTAGGGTCGACCGCCAGTCCCATACGGGGCTAATTTCCAGTCCCGTATGGGGCTGATTTATTTTAATTGTGATTAATTTCTTAATGCGTTAATTCAACAGCCCTACTTTAAACTTATAGAGATTGTGAACTAAATACAATTGTCTTGGCTGAAATACATATCTTTGATCACAGTTGTCTCTTGACTGTTATAAGTGGTTGCCATGGAAATGTGCTAAGCTGGTACCCTGTTTTATCAAAACATGCAAGCTATATTATATGAACATGGATGGTCTTTTGCGGTTCTCTGTACCACAAATTATTGATACTGGCCCGTATGTCTTGAAAATGTAAGAGGGATCTGGTTTACTTGAGGCACTATGTATGTTTAGTTGTTCATGCCACATATAATTATGATTATGGCATTGTGTTTGTCACATGTAGATATGTACCTGTGCTATGACATGTCCATACTGTTTACATGCCTCCGTCATATCCGTGCTGCCATGGAGGGCGAGGCAACGTACTACTTTCAACAAGATCTTTACTACGTTGCTGACCCGCTGGAGCTTGCTGCCAGAAATGTTTCTGTCCTCTTTCATGATCCCAGGTCTTTCAATTTATGTTTGATGATTACAAGCAAATCGTATTTGTCGTTCGTAGACTGGGACTTACCATGATCAACCTATGAACCAAATTTGCAGTTTTAAGAATAATCTGTCTTCATATGTTCCAAAATTATGAAAGGCAATGTAATTTACAAAAATGGAGTGGTCTGAGGTAATTAGGGGTCACTCAGGGTCATTGGAAATGTTACCATTAGGTTATTCAATAGACCGGACATGACTTCCCAGTAGCATTCTATGTTTCTGTCTTGTAGCGTTTGTGAGATATATCAAGAAAAAGTGCCAATTTTACGTTGTATCTCATCTGTATTTGACTCCTCTGTTTGCTGTGGCCGTGTTGGAATTTCAAGGTCTTTGACTTGAGAAAACTGTCTTCTGTACTAACGTGAGGCATCGGTTTATCGCGCTCAGCATAGCACGTGCAATAGCAACCAATGTCAGTTTATTGTTTTGATTCACATCATTCTATAGCAAAGGGCACTTATCTGGGCCCAGAGCAATTCCTCCTTACTCCTTCACTTCTCCACCTTCTACTGTATCTGCTACTTTTCCCTTTCTTACTCGCTTGATTTATTTTCTTGCTTTTCTATCCCTTCCCATTCTACCAGAATAGTCTCACTCTGTTTCCAGGCTGGATGTCATAGGAGGCGACTAAACCTGGCTTTATTTTTTTGTGTTGATTTTGTGTTATATGTATTTTTAGTTAAGGATGAATGCTTGTTTTTGTCATATTTGATTTAGTTTTGTTTTGCGGTGTGATAGTTGTCTCCCCCTGCTTTAGGCGCTAGCATAATATTTTTAATGAGCCTCTCGAACCCTTTCTTATTTTGGGTGGCTGCTGAACAAAAAGGCAGCCAGGGTTGAGGTTAATATATCGCTGGCCTATCTTTACTTGGTAAGGACCGCTGTCCACCCCTGACCTCTTTATCTCTGGTATAGCCATATTTGTGCAGAAAAGGGATGGTAAACTCCAACTAACTAACTGAAGACCTTCTTGTTTGTATATAATATGAAGAGACACATGTGAGTAGTTCTTGCCGATGAATAGTTTGGTTAATGTTTCGGTTGTTGGGAGTTTTTGCATCTTTTTTCAACGTGTGCAGTTTATTTGTGTTAGGGTAGTAAGCTCTTGTATAATTTAATGAGTTTGATTGTTGATATCAATGCAGATGATAAGGTTAGTTGATAGGTCAATCTCTCTGGAAATGCTATATCTGAAGTTACAAGAGGGATGTGAAATTATGCTATCTTAGAGTGTTGATTTATTACTGGCCCACCTATACATAATGTAGGAGGGCCAGACTAGTGTTGCTCTTTGGCGTCTGTCATCGTCGTCTGTCGTCGTCTGTAACACTCCACAGCGGGCTGTAATTATACTGGAGGTGGCTTTATCCGCACAGGCCAGACGATGACTTCATGTTGTTTCCAATCTAATTATAGCTCCATGGTAACACTCCATGGCGGGCCAGTAGAGTTTCGTCCCGATTGGGCGACACCTTGTTAAATTAGTCATTGTATATAACCCTTCCAGTAGACTACATCTGAGCAACGACGATTGTGCTCTTTTATGCTGCACTGTTGCCAGTAGTGATGTGCACACATATGACCAAACAGTTCATACAGTTAACTTGGTGGAGGTTAGGTGGGCCTGTTGGATATGTTGGGATTAGTTTTTGGTGTATAATTGTATGTAGATGTGACAGCATTGTAGCTACAAACCAAGATGCAGTCGGAGATGGTAGACCTCACCCCCCTGCTGGCGAATGGGACAAAACATACGAGTCCTTTTTATTCTGTAAAATCGTCTCCGAAATGACCTATAATATGTGTCGAGTGGGACGTTAAACACTGCAATACCATACCTTTTTATTCTGGCCTATTTGATCCATTATATGGAAACATGATGTCAGTCACAATACGGGAAATACATAATGTATTGCATTGCATCAGAGGAGAACTGAGCCACATCCACAGGTAACATGTGCAGAGAACTTGGTGAAATTTGGACATGTGGTTTTTGAGATAGACGCCAGACACCAAACAACAGATAAGAGATGGCACTGCTCTGCACATAGTAAACAATAAATGTCATTTTTGTCACAACTTTAGATAGACTGTTAAGCCAATTTTATCTGTCACGTGAAGTCATTTATGTAAATCATCACTTTCATAATGTCAGCATTGAGCACAGTAATATTGAACATTAAATAACACTGACTGTTGTATGTTTCATGATACAGTGGTGAATTGGTGGCAAAATTGGCAGACAGCGTTCAACAGATGCGGCAGCCAATCAGAGCCATCGAGACATTTCTGTCATTGGTCGATGTTAATTTGCTGCAGTGTGACCAATCAGTCGCAAGCAATGGTGTGTCACTGATATCATTGCTTGCATTTTCAGTTGTGCTCCATTATACCGCGCATTATTGTAATGCAGCAATGAGTATCGGCTACAACATGCTCTAATGTTACGCATTTTCGATTTATGGACCCCATAATTGTTATATTTAGGGCTGTTGAGTGATTATTTTTTTAATCGCGTCAATCGCACGATTAATTATTTTAATCGTGCATTAATCGCAATTTTAATGCACATTTTCTTTGTGTTGTGTTAAGATGTAGCGGCCCTAGGAGGTAATAGATGACCAGGGATGAATGGACGCGGCAGATGCGTTTGCTAGCTTATCGCATGTTTGCAGATGCAACCTTACGTATAGCTGCGGACGGCCGGACACTGACGAGTGGTTCTAAGGTCGTCAATTGCACATAGTGCACGTGCTTAATGAACGTTGATTTTCAGCTTAGATTTTGAAATCAACTAGCCCTTCTATAGGCGTAATTTGTATCACTCGTAACATTTCCCATTCCTTTCTTATTGAAGTTTTTTAGTCCATGACAGAACATAGTACATTGCTGGTGGTGAGACTGGATACTACCATCTGTGGACGCCTGTCGTTGGACAACTGCGGACACAGACGTTTTTTTGTGGACGCCAAAATATCCGCATCCGAACATCTCTGTGAATGACATCTCTTAAATAGCATTAGCATGTTTTATATATTTTATCCTCCTAGCATTGGCACATTAGCAGAAAATAGTCATTGTAGAATAGTAAAATCAAACAAATTTTGAGTAGTGCTGCAACCGGAAAGTAAATGCTTGTTCATTAAAGAGCAAAGTTCGATTATCTTGATGTTTGTATTGAATCTTGCTACTGGTGTGACTAGTTTGTGTTAAAAATTATAGTGGCATTAATTTTTTAACCACGATTGATTCCTTAATGTGTTAAGTACGAGAACGTGTTAATTCAACAGCTCTAGTTATATTGAGTCGTGACTGTAGCTGTCGTCATTCTGTATGAGCTTTGCATTTGATTTGTTTCTGATCTTTCTTTCACAAATTGATTTTCTGTTTGCACGTTGTACTCGTAGTCGTAGTAGTGGTCTTTATTTAACTGAAACGTGGTTGACCAGCAGTTGCCCAAAATTCTGTTCCTTGCAGTTGCATTTTGAAACTACATCAATCTACGGAAGTTAGATTACAGCATACGGTCCTGTGCAGAAATATTCACATTTTTCATATTTACATTTTGGTGGGCAACAACCATATGTCTGGAACAACTGAAGCTAGGGTGATCAAATTTTATAAACCAGTAGGCTATATTAAGTCCCTGCATATGGTGGACAAATCACCCTTAAAAGGGGCGTGGTCAGGGTTACATGACCCATTTTAAATTTTCAGGCCCACAATAATATCTCTGAAACGGCTAAAGCCAGAGTCGTCAAATTTGTACACACATAGACTATCCACGTGGCTTAAGGATGACATACCACCCCTAATTGGGCATGGTCAGGGTCATTTTTCAATTTCAACACCCGCAAATATCTCCATAACGACTGCAGTGACAGTTGCCATATTTTGTATGCAGGTAAAATATATCAAGTGCTAAGCTTTCGATGACAGATTGCTCCGTAATGGGCGTGGTTGGGTCACGTGATCTGTTTTTTAGGTGTACTTTTCTGAGTCGACCTAATAAAGTGGGTCTCAAATGTCTACGTCCGTCCATCCACAAAGTTTCTTTGATTTCAGTATAATTTGGCATGTAGTTAGAGGTCAATGAGCGATGCACGACGTTATGCAGTATGACCCGATCCAAGTTCACAGTCAAGGTCATGAGCCCTTGAAAGTTGGAAATCCTTCCATTTCCAAAAGCTGTCTCCTCTGCCATTTACAATAGGAGCTGGCAACTGACCACTGATTCTTAAACTCGGGCATGATATCTAAATTTCGTCGGGCTGGAATTTTGATATTTGTCCTAGTTTTTGTGTCATGTGACTTTGAACTTGGCAGAAACGTTAGTTGTGAAGAGTCAACCGCCAGTCCCGCATGGTGCTAATTTATTTTTATTTTGCCCCAATTATATCTTTGGATTCGGTTAAGCTAATTGCTTCATAGTAGTACCAGTGCTAGTGCACGCATGATATATTACCCCCGAAAGGGATGTGTGCTGTGTCACGTGGCCTTAAATTTTGGGAAACCAGTGATAATCTCGTTAACGGTGCAAGATGGCGACATAGTTGCAATGGAACACTAACAGGAAATCGTATATGGTGTATGGAATTGCAACATTGCCAATGGTCTTGAAAGTCACTTCTGCTGTTTGAAACATATCTAACTCCGATACCTCTTGAAACGTCACAGGAATTTTGTAACATAGTGCATCGCACGGTTCCTCTGCATTAGCAGAGCTTTTTGTTTATTGTGCGTTTCTGCAATGCTGACACTGATGATGATATGTTTAACATGTGTACTGTTTCAGATGCCGATCTGCCTCTAGATACAGCCAGTCGGCTGTTCTCCAGTGGTGTTGGTGTCACCGTGTTGGCGGACAGTGTACAGCAGATGGCAGAGACCCGTCTCGCTGTCTGTCGTGATCTCCTTGTTCTTGTCGTCACGATTGAGCGTCTCAGCGAACAGGTCGTTTTGTCCACTCGCTGGTCACTCATATCGACTCGGATCAGGGGCTAATATTTGTGAAAACCGTCTAAGCACGGCCCTTTTCTCCCTTTCCGTTCTCCCTGTCCCATTCCCCTCCCCTCCCTTTCCCTCTCCTTATACGGATGTGCGCTTAAATTCAACTAGCTCCCCATGCGGGGTCAAGGGCAGAGCCGGAGAGCCGCAGCCGAAATCGAATTTGGTGCATTTTAGCTTTAAAATATGCTATCTGTTGGCAGCAGTGTAGTCTAAAATTTGGCCAGCTGTGTGCCAGTTATTTCTACTGATGTGTCGCAGCTTGTCTGTTGTCTGAGTGTGCTACAGCTACAGCGGGTC
>Ga0209780_1000792_pt1 | contig 18633 bp, 11 predicted proteins | sample WorMetexBAHAMAS2_FD_187384 | JGI IMG/M metagenome (GOLD analysis project Ga0209780, IMG submission 187384) | Marine gutless worms symbiont microbial communities from Max Planck institute for Marine Microbiology, Germany - Inanidrilus exumae... | ecosystem: Host-associated > Annelida > Digestive...
GAAAAAAACTGCTAAATCTGCATTAAACAAACCAGTCCTTCGATTTCCTATCCCATATACAGATCTTGAACTTATTATCAACAAATATATTAATGAAAAGTATCAGCAAACTTGCTAATTCACAAACAAAATAAACTACCAAATTTATCCAACAATACCTTCTCACTCCACTCTTCCTACTACATTATTATCAACGAAAGGACCAAATCTTATATAACTGATTACGCATTGGACATACTCGTTTTAACACATTCCTATCTTGTTGAATACACAAATCCTCCCAAAATGTATAAACTAATCTTATCAATACTAACAGAATGTACTTCATATGGTCAAACACAAATCAATACTATTCCTTTACTGACATTGACATTAAAAAGATTTCAGTCATACACCCAGCCAAAATATACTAAATTTTATTTAAAAAGTCAACTAACATGATCAGCTATAATTTATATAAAAAATCTGACACAAATTATACTTTTTCAATTAAATAATTTACCTAATTTGAATTTACTTTTTCAATCTAAGTCTACTGTTATTATTATATTTTTTACAGTTAGGCCTATCTTACCCTTAATACTTATTGCATTTTGATAGTTTTACCTTAAAGGAGCGATATAAGTATAACCTAAATTGTGTTGAAAGCGCCGTTAAACCCGTTAGGAAAGTTTCAAACAGCTAAAGTGACATTCATTGATCTTGATGCTATTCGATAAGCCACATGATTTCCTATCGGTCTTCCATTGTAACTATATCTTTATCTTGCACCATTTCCGAGATATTATAAATTTTACTGCGTATGCGACTGAGTGTGACCTTGAGAAGTAAAGTGCTTCTGTTTCGATACGTCAGTTGAATTTTACAGGCGACGTAATTTACTGTCGGATTCGCGTGTATGCCGTGTAAACATGATACCCAATGCACGCTCCCGTCGGCCGAGGTATGGGAGTTAGAAAGATTTTCATCAGCTGAAATTACCTTCAAGGTCACTTAAGGTCAATTGTATCGGTACCATTCAACCAGCCACGTGATGAATTTTGTATTACCTTTCAACTGTACCAATTTCTATGTTATCACTTACTATTTTGTCAAAACGTAAAGGAGTCACGTAACCTAACAATTAAGTATTAAACAAGGTGTCGCCCTAACGTGACGTATCCGCACTGGCCCGCCGTGCAGTGTCGGCCGCCCGACCGTCCACGCGTCCGGCCCGCCCGCCGGCAGCGTCACAGACGACGACAGACGCCAGTTAGCAAAACATTATGTGGGCCGGTAACAATGATCAATGATTGCAATGGGTGTGTAAAATTCACTACCATAAGTAATCACGTAAGTAACGCAACTGTATATCGTAATTAACAGTACGGAATGGAACATACCTCAGATTTGAACGTGGACGACTCCACCCATTGAGATAGGACTATTATTAGGCCTAATAATAGTCCTATCTCAATGACGCTACCTTTTATTACGTTACTTACGTCATTTTACTTATTTAAAGGGGTGTGACCGTAGTGGGTGTGGTTCTAGGAGGTGTGGTTACGTATAGCGAGTGTTCGGTTGCTTTCCTTATCTTATTTTCGTACTGTTTGTGTGGCATTTATGTTACTTTGCAGGGAGATTCAGTGTTTGTGGGCTTCGTTCGTTTGATGTGAACTTTGTTCTCCGGAAAACGTTTGTATTAATAACAAACCCCCGGACGTCGTACTCGCGTACATAAACAGCATAGCTCATCTGCCGGTAATGATGACTATCGTGTAGACCAAAATGTCATTATTTAGCCAAATCATGTTAATTATAGCAGCTTGTATGGAAAATTGTCAAAAATATGCACATTAGCTAGTGGAAACAGGCACGTAAGTGTCGATAAATTACAATGGCCGGCACATGTTCCCTCAAAAGTTCCCCTTCCAGTGGGAGTATCTGGACACCCATCTAATACAAGGTCGACTCAGCCTTTCACCCTTTCGAGGTAGATAAGCTGAGTAGTAAGTTGTAATCGGATGTTTGTTTCCTCGCATGGGCGGCGCCATCTGGCAAATGCTTACAGGGTTGCCTGGTGTGGTTTATTGGGCAGGGGCAGTGGTGTGTGTTGTAGCTGCAGCATTATGCTCCAGCACCATTGGCTCTTGCCAATCAACTGCCACTTCCTGCGATTGTACAGCGCGGCTGGTCGCGGCATTGCCGCATAAGTAGCGCCATAGAAGAATCCGACCTTTACCTTTTTTAGGTTCTTTTGGAGAACATAAGTCTCTTCCCCAAATGGCATCTCGATCAGTTCAGTCATTTTTGCACAGCTTAACTCACCTGTGTGTGTGCCCAACACACGCACACAGACAGACACAGACGATATGTGCATCATCTGTGGGCAGACAACCACCAAAATTCACTTTCCCTTTGGGGGTTCTGGACCTTCATCCAATAATGCTTACTTGGGTCCACCCCAGTCAAAGGAAAAGGAAAGGAAGAGTATTTATATAGCCGCCATTTATACTATGCATAGTCTCAAAACGCTCAGACATGGATCACACAGTTTTTCCTGCAAATTACACCATGCTTGCCTTTCCTTTGTAAGCATTCACCAGATGGCGCCACCCCTAATTGAGGTAGCAGACATCCAATTGCAGCTTACTACTCATTTATCGACCTTGAAGGGATGAAAGGCTGAGTTGGCCTGGTTGATTGACCTATAGCGGACGATTTTGTGCATAAATGGTCACCCATCACCTATAGGTCAGCTTTCAAACAGCATCTCGATCAGTTCAGCCATTTATGCATGGCTGATGAACGTAACCAATAGATAAAATGACCAACAGACAGACTGATGATGCTACTCTGCCTGTAGCAATAGGCTGCTATCACTAGCTATCACTGCAATGTGGCCTAATAATAGTAAGTCATGGCTGTTTGGTAGTTGAACTGGATACTGTGGTTGGCTGTTCATACCATCAAAATGAGTGCGTGTAAAATATCACACAGTCACTTTCAGCAGTATAACCTATTTGCCTCATACTTGAATGTGTCAAACTCGCTGACATGTGTACACTGTATGTATTTTTAGGGATTGGTGAACACATAAGACGTGACGATGTCACAGTCAGAGAAAGACGTCATGCAACCAAGAGCTGCCGGCAGATACATAGCTGAACGTAGTCTTGATGTTAAAGTGTCACAGGATGGTGTTGAAAAAACAGCAAAAAGGGCACGTGATATTGTTTTTCATCTTTTGGAAAACATAGTTGGTGTGATAAGAAGTGTTATACAGTTATATATCCAGTTGCAGTTTAAAAACCACTTGTACCTGGTTTTCCATAAGAGATGGAGTTGAAAATGTTATTAAGTCATTGGCCTATTTATCTTAGTGTACACAGAGTCGACCTAATAAAGCCGGTCTCAAATGTCCGTCCGTCCATGCATACGTACGTCCGTCCGTCCGTCCGTCCGTCCGTCCACAAACAGTTTTTTTTGATTTCAATGAAATTTGGCATGTAGGTAGAGGTTGATGAGTGATGCACGATGGTATGCGGTATGACGCAATCCAAGGTCAAGGTCAAGGCCACTAGCACTTCAAAGTTGGAAATCCAGCCTTTTTCAAAAGCTATCTTCTCCGCCATTTACAATGGGAGCTGGAAACTGCGAATTCTTAAACTACAGCACAATATCTAAATGTTATCGGGCCAATTTTTGGTATTTGGCCTAGTTTTTGTGTCACGTGACTTCGAAGTTGGCACAAACGCAGTTGCAAAGAGTCGACCGTCAGTCTTTATACGGGGCTAATTTTTTTATAAATTTTATTATTGTTGTACATCAGACAGCTCTCACGTGTGATGTGTGCTGTGCCTGAAAAAAAGCAAGCTGCTTATGATTAAAAGTACATGTGAGTTATGTACAAAATTGAATAATTTGATGTGTGCATTTGCTGTAGATTGTTGGAATGATGAAAAGCAATGAAGCAGTGCTGGATGTCAGCCGATGGGATCAACATGTACTGAATCCAAACACTCGTGACAAGGCAGCCATTGATTGGTGATGTACAGTTTGCTGCTGCTGATGTTGATGATTATGACTTTATGACAATAATGATGAAGGTGATGATGTGCAATGTTTGCCGACGACATTGCACAGGTATTACATGCTGGCTCACATTGATCCTGGACCAAGTCAAGTTTGAAGGTTGAGGTCATAGTTCATAGTTCTTGGTCAGGGATGAAAAAGGCCCAGGATGAAAAATATTTTTGGCTGTACCGGTACATGTACGTTAATGGGCAAGACAACGGCATGGTTGGCTAAAAAGCATACCCCGGTACGTACATTTGAAACTGTAAATAAGCAACAGTGGCACGTATTGTCTGTGTTTGCTGAATTCTTTGTGCTAAAATGGACAGTGTAACGTTAGGGCTTTCTAGTTTACATTCCTGTCGTCATGGTCTAAGCCCATTTCTGAAGTTAACTTGCTTTATGTACCAGAACCGGCCAGCTACTGTTCTTTTGGGCAGCGTAACTTGCTTGAGCTGTGAGTCTGCTGTTGAAGTACCTAGACTTATGTTCCACTTCATTATTGATACTTGTATGCCTTCGTCATCAGGCATTGTTCATCCGTTTATTCATCCATTCGTTTGTTTTTCCAGACAGATCTTGATACCACTTTATCTCATGATCAGCTTGAGCACTCTATGTGAAACTTCGTGGGAATATTCACTCCCCCCTACTGATGACCTGATTACATTCTGGCAGTTAAAGGTCAAGGTCACAGCAGACCGTCGAGGTAGAAATGGCATCCACGTCGATGCTGGAGTGTTAAAGTCCATCTAGTTGTTGTTACTGCATGACTCTATGCTAGCGCTGTATATGCTATCATTGTGTGTCTGTCTGTTCGTCGGTCTGTGAGACGCCGGTATTGTACCAAAACGGCTAAGTGTATGATCATGCAAACAACGCCATACGATAGCCCAGGGACTCTAGTTTTCTGTTGCCAAAGATTTTGGCGAAATTCCAATGGGGTCATCTTCAGTGGTGGCACCAAATAGAGGTGGGGTAGGTTCAGATCGACGATTTTTGACCAACATATCACTATATCTCAGAAACGGTGAAAGATAGGGACATAGTTATTACTATAGAACGCTAATAAGGACTCATATGCACTCTAACGAATGGTGCTATTTCCAGCAACCTTTATTGACCCCCTAACTACCCGAAAGCACCCCATTTTCAACATTTTGTATCACCTTTCATATCCTTGTAGTGGGTGGAGATAGAGAGTTCAAATTTGGTAGATAGGTTGATTGTAGTAAATGCCAGCCATCATGGCATGGTCAGGTCACGTGAACTATTTAAATTTTGGTAGGCATCAACCATATCTCTGGAACGTCTGAAGCTACAGTCGTCAAATTTTGTACGCAGATAGGCTATGTTAAGTCCCAGCATAAGAATATCAATTCACCCTTAACAGGGGCGTGGTAGGGTAACGTGACCGACTTTGCATTTTGGGGCCCTAATAGGAAATCATATGTGGTCTGTCAAATTGTACCATTACCCTTGAATGACCTTGAAGGTAACTTTTGCTGTTTGAAACCTTTCTAACTCTCATACTTCGTGAAAAAATGCACGAATTTACTAACATAGCGCATCGCAGAGTCCTTCTGCGACAGCTGAGCTAGCTACGTGTTTTTGATACTGTTGGTGCTTTGACACTGATAGGTGGGCGTTGGGAACAGCATATGGCTTGTATAAAGCTCGCTCAGAAACTGGCCCAACCTGGACACGAAGGTTGCCAAAAAAACGAGTGTGTGAGTGAGTGTGTTTCTACACTACCGGGTGGCATTCAGCCTGTGAAATATTGGTGTATGCAGCGGTCTTTATAGGCCGCCTTCGGCGATTCTTATATGGAGTAACTCCACAGAAGTTGGCCGATTAAACAGAATTATAGTTATGGTAGCTATGTTGTGTTGGATTCAACAGTATTCATTTTTATACAGACAGCAACTGTCTTGTACGACAGTTTTCAGCAGCTGACAGGTAAAAGTTCACCAAATCAGTCAACCGTATGTTGAGTGTAGTTCAAATCAATACTGTGCAAGGTGAGTAAGCATGCGTGACTATGTGAAGAACCAAAACTTTTGTTTGCTTTTTGGAATTGCAGGGTTTTTGTGATTGACTTGCTGAATTTTTCATTCTGGCCTGAAGAAGCTGACGACCTGCCCAAATACTGCGTGTCCTATGCTGGACATCAGTGGACAGGATATTGGTCTCTTTGTGCTGCCTTCAACCGAGCAATCAATGTGTGTGACACTGTTTGATTAAAACGTTTATTTTCTAGTACGTTTTCGGCCACATTGCAGCATTAGCTAGTCTGTCGGTCTGTGTGTTGGTCTGTATGTGTGTTCGTGAGCCATGCAAAAACGGCTGAACTGATCGAGATGCCGTTTGGGGGCTGACTCGGGTGGTCCCAGGGAACCATGAATTAGAAGGGGGGCCCCGATCTTTCAGGGGAAGGGTCAATTTTTGGGAGTTGTCTGCCCCATTGAAAAGCATTGTCAGTCACTGCAGCATTGTATGCAGAAACGGCTGAACTGATCTAGATGTCGTTTGGAACACTTGACTCCTGTGGGCCGTTGTAAGCATGTGTTAGATGGGTTTCAATGTCAGTTGAATCCAGGGCTGTGTTAAGTACGTAATCGCTGATCTAAGCGAAGTAAGCGCTTAATACTTTTTGCCATTAAGTCCGTCAGCGATGACTTCGCTGCCGCCAGTGGAAACAGCAGAAAAAATCTTTGCTGAGTGCTAGAAATAGACATCATTTGTTTATGTTCGTTTTGCGAAGATGTTGGAACGTTTGGTTTTCGATGGTCAGAAAAATGACTATACTGAGCTTTAAAGTTCTTACATAGCATTGACACTGATTAGTTAACTTGATGGCGTAAATGTGAAGTAATAACGATTATGAAGCCATTGCTAATAACATCTTGCATCGAATATTTATTATGTAAGCGCTTTCTTTGCTGCTTTCCTTTAGGTGATTGCTAAGCGCTTTCACTAAGCAGTTTTTGAAATCGCTTACATACTTAACGCAGCCCAGGATGACATCTTGAGGGATGACAAGACGGCGATATGGCCTTTTGTCAGAACACTTTGATCAATTGTTTAAGTTGGTCAATTTCTTTGTGCATATTTTACAGCAATGTACATATTTAGATTTTATTGTGATGTTGATATGTCTCACTGTTTGTCATTTCAGTGCATATTAAATTTTTTTATTGCATTGTGTCATGCCGTATCTTGTTTAGGAAGGGATAGCAATAACAGATCCAAGGATGTATGGCAGTATCACTCGTGAGCAGCTTGTTCATGTACTGAGGTCAGACATTCCAGGCACATGTATGCCGTTGATTGATGAGCGACTAGCAAGCCTGCACACTGCCGGCACAACCCTCTGCCAGGTTTGAGGAGCATTTCTGAATATTAGCTACATATCACTGAATTACCACTGCAAAGCTTGGTTTCTGTCAATCACTGTAATGCGTCAACGTGATTCTTTAAAAAGTTGTGGTTTGATTTCTGTTAAGTTTGGGGAGTGGGCATGCCATGGGTCGGGCAACTATTTGTTATTATGTTTGGGATGATCCCCAAAGTTGGGTTTTCACCTCCTTTTGGATTTTTTGCTTTTATATACAAAGCCAGAAGTACGGAAGATATCGTCATAATATTGGCTTCAGATTTTAGGCTTGTCAAGTTATGTCTGAATAGGAGAATTCTGGTAACCTTCAAACGACCTTGGAGGCTGTGGAACATACAGGTTTTAATTTTGTCAAATTCTTGATTGAATTATATCAAAAGAGCTGAGTAGATCGAGTTGGTTTTTGGAATAGTGGCTGCACTTGACTGGGCTCCTGCGGCTGGGATTTTGGTCCTCCAAACATAATGGTACTTGCTATCAACCATTAATGTTAGATAACGATTTAAATCCCTGTACAGGAAGGGGAAAATTGGGGGTTGTCCAGCCCATGCAATATCATTGTAAAACATAGTATTTAGTAGGTTTAAGTAAAATAATAAGTCCGGTTAAAACTGCTGAAATGATGGAGATGCTGGTTGGGCTGTTGATTTGGGTGGTCCTGCAGAACCATGTATTAGATGGGGTCTGATATCCCCCACGGGAAGAGGCTATTTTTGTGGGGTTGTCTGGCCTGTTAAAAAGCATTGGGAATCTGTTGTTGTGTACGGAGCATGAGGGATCATCAGGTCGTCAATAAGGGCACAACATGCGATTCAGCCTTTTGTCAAAATTCTTTGACCACTTGTTACTACTGTTATTAATTAAATGCATGCTACGAATGTTGGTGATAGTTCACAGTTTGTAAAAGATGATCTGCAGATATCGTTTACGTTTGACCTATGGCACTGTTATGCTAAGCACATTTTATGTTAAGCGCCTAGTGACTCTTTTCGACTTATAGGCGCTATATAAATAAATCTATCTATCTATCTATCTATCTATGCATATGATAGGTTTGATTGGTTGATATGTTATCATGACCACTACTTGTTTTTAATTATGAGTATCTGTAACCTGCTATGGAGACAGAATCGGAGAACTCGGCCATCTTAGCTTTAATCTGAATGTGCTAGCTGCTTTCAGCAAGGGCATGCAGACAGTAGACTTTGCTCTGACAAAATCCTCCAGTTCTTAATTGGAGGTGCAGGGTAATAGAGCAACCTCTGTTACCCAACACCTTTATAATTGCCACAAAACGTTTGTGTGTGTATGAAGATCTTCAAGTCCATTGTCACGTGGGTAGTTGCAGTTCATTGTATACATTGCATACCGTGTATGCTGTGTGTGTGTGTGTGTGTATGCTGTATGTGTGTAGAGATTTGGTGGCAGTTTTGTCAACGTCATTGCTGAATGCGACGGCAGTGCCATAAAACTGCTACAGCTCATCGTAGATAATTTTCCAACTTTTCGCGACGTTGCTACATTCAACGGAAAATCAGGTAGCATACGGTACATCTGCCGTCCGTATTTACACGGAGTATTTTTTCACTTTACTACATACACATACAGTTGATCAGCACGCGAGTCGTGGCTGACTGTTGTCCTGCCTCGTGAATTACTATTTTCAGTATCCATTTCACCGATCTCCTTTTCCGGAGTTACTCAGTAATGGGCCAAGTCTCCCAGATAAGAATTATTGGTGATAACTGACTTCTCGTCGCCCAGTCAAAGTGTCAACGCATTGAAGGGAACTTGAGGCATTGACGCCAACCACAGAAAACCACCCGCTGAGCCTTGTCTGTTCTTGAGACACCAGTTGAATGTTGAAGTAAGGGACACTGCACCCTCTGTGACCCAATACGACGGGAATTGATCCTGGCCAACTCGGGATTAATTTCTGTTGACACACACATGAGTCACTCACAGCATCCAGAAGGACATCCAGTCAGTGGTCGCATTTTTCATGCAGAGTGCACAGTGCTAAAATTGTCTTTGGTAATGCAAATGTAAATTGCCAGTAAACGAATTTTCTTTCAACTACGTACCTTTGGTGTTTCGATGATGCCATGTGAGTGACAGGAAGGCCATCTGGCCTGCTGTAGAAATCCCAAAAGTTTTTTTTCTTCTGTGCCTGTAGTTGGCCTGCTAAACTCAGAACAAAAGCAGTACTAATATTAGTGACAATCTGTGCAATGTTTATTATTTGCAGATTACAGTTAAAATTTGTTATTGTGAATTATCACTGACAGCCTAAAAGTAACCGTAAACAAACGCATCCAAAGTCTGATGATGATGATACTGTTGGATTCCTCATTGGAGAACTCGGTGTAACCTGGAGTATTTTTTGAAAAAAAGGCCAGGTAAACAAACAGGTGTTTTTGTGAGTATGATGTGTGTACAGGGTGCACCGATAAAAAACCAATTCCTTAGAAAAACTATATTTCCGCAGTTGTAGCAGATTTTTACACTTAATATGTAGTTTTTACAGAGGAAGATTCAGGCCATATATGCAACAAATTTCGTTACAATATTTGGTTTGATTTAAAAATGACAACTATTTGGACTTAAAAGTACGTTTTTCTGAGTGAACAAGTAACGTTCAATTTTATTGGCATTTGATAATGTAATGTTTTTATGATGTGTCAAAATGCATATTCAGACGCTTCACGAGGAAGCATTTGGGGCTAAAGCGATAAGAGCAAGTTATCCTGACAAAAACTGGAGCTTGAACATGTTGCAGATGATTTGCCGTCAGGTCGATGAGATGGGTTCAGCTGTGAAGCGTCGTGCAGGTAGCAGTAGGCCGAAGTGTTGCTGCAGCTGGTGAACATTTTGAACACTATCTTTAAATACTTTGTGGGCAGATGAAATTCTTCACCGAGACGTTCAAACTGTTGACAAAAAGTGCAAAGTTTGATTCGCTACTCGTGAATATTCAATGTGCAACTGCATGTTCACTTGAAAAAGCGAACTTTTAAGTTTAAACTGTTGCATCCGTTGAACCATACCAGTTGCTTTAATGAAATTTTGCAGGATATATTGTGTGAATACTCACATAATAGTCTGAATGCTTGACTGAAATGCACACTACCATTGCTGAAATACCAAAGTTTGTCTAAGGTATTGTTTTTTATTTGCACACCCTGTATCTTATTACTTTGTTATTGTAAGATCGTAAACCTTGTGTTTTGTGACAGTGGAATTTTATAAACGAGCACAGATCCTAGTGGGAGATGTATGGGCCTGCTGTGGTGGTACCGGCTACGGTGCTTTCAGTGACATTGATGCTCTTACTGCATTTGCTGACTACCGTGTGCCTCAGCTGCTTGTCTGGTTCGAAGTTCTTCAGTACTCAGACACCCTGCGGCACACGCTTCACAATAGTAAGCACTAAGCACTGCTTCTAGCAAGATTTATTGGCCTACTTCACAGCACTGCGAGAACATGATATGCACGTACATAAACTCAGTTTTTTTCCTTAACGGTTACTGCAGTGTGGGCCAGGTGACCAGAAGGCAACCACCGCCGTTGTAATGGCCCTTTTCTGGGTGAATCTAGATTGGCTGGCTCCCCTCATTTTCTTCCACCACTCGTTCCAGAAGGGATATTAATTAGAACAGTTTTTACGGAACGGATGCCTTCTTGTCTTACAATATATAAAGTAGTAATAATACCAGTATTGATGTTTGTGGAACCACACGTGGGGCCAGGGTACCCCCTTCCTGCCTTTTTCCTGCCTTGTCCATTCACTTCCTCATCTTTTGCTCATTTTTACTTTTTCCCTTTTTTATTTTCTCGTTCGCTTTACCTATTTTCTTATTTTGTCCATCCCTTCCTTTCTACGAGAATAGTCACCACTCCGTTTCCAGGCTGGAGGTCGTAGGAGGCGATCGAACCTGGGTTTAGTTTGTTCCATTCATTTTGTGTTATCTGTATTGCTTAGTTAAGACATATTTTGGTGTTTTGTTGTATTTGGTTTAGTTTAGTTTTGCAGTGTGATAGTTGTCTTCTCCTGTTGTAGGCGCTAGCGTAATAATTTAAATGAGCCTCTCAATCCCTTTCCATTTTTGGGTGGCTGCTGAACAAAAACTCGGCCAGGGTTGAGATTAATATATCGCTGGCTTTCCTTCAGTGGGTAGGGATAGCTCTCCACCAGACTTTTTGTCTCTGATATAGCCATATTTGTGCTGAAATGGGACATAACTCCAACTAACTGTTGCTTTGATGTTTATGATGCTGTCATCGTGACTATTATGCAGCTATTGTCAGAATGTATCCCGGTTTGTGTGACGAATGCAGACTCGGGTGGCTGACAACCCTCAGACCAGGCCAACTGACATGGTCTGTGAATACCCCTGTAGGCTGCTGTCGTTCACATCCACCATTGCCATTTATTACTATCAGTCAACCTGAGAGGCTGATACTCATTTTACTGGAGGTTGGAAGGCTGAGTCGACCCATGAACTGCAGTAAGCGACTGGAGCCTGTGCCCAAGACTGTGTATCACAGTGGCTGTTCAGGGTGTTTAACACTCCTGGTTGTCCTGGAAATCTACTTGAATTTTTTCTACTGGAAATCCTGGAATGCTACTGGAATTTTGCCAGGTCTGCTGGAAATTTCATGGTGCTGTACGGTTTGCTATGATTGATATGATGCAACAATGGAAGTCGAGGCGATTTTCCCTGCGATGTCACGGGAAAAATTGCATCGACTATGTGTAGATTGTGTTAAAATATGCACTTAAAATATCTTCTGGAAATCGACTGGAATTTTGTTTTCATGATTTGTTAGATACCCTGCTGTTGTGATAAACACAGCTGTGGTGGGATTTGATCCTAGGCAGTCTCACACCACAGTCAGATATGCACAATTAATGTTTTGTTTTGTGTCGTTGCCAGGAGAAGTGCTGCCAAATGGAGACAGACGCGAGGTCGAGATACGTGGTTGTACAATCTGGGCTGTCGAGGCAAGTCGTCAACACTTTCATTTTCACAAGTCATTCCAACAGCAAACTGGCATACTGCTTATGCACCTGTACTGTCCGTCATCATACATGTAATGAATAGGGCTGTTAATTTTTCGCGATTCACAACATTTGTGAATTTGACCTACAACCACGGATTTTGTGTTTTGCTGTGAAATGCCGCGAATTTGACTACTTTTATCCATTAGTCTCTAAATAATAGCGTCGACGATAAAATACAGCATAGAAATGATAGATATAAACACTTACTTACTAACTGTATACAAACAATTTTATTTTATACTACTTTATTTACGACACAGAATTCAATATAAAAATTATTGAAATGAACTGACTGAATTGACGTTACTCATCCACTGTATTGATTTATCTGTAGTTAATGTTTTTTTGACAAGTAAGTTTGTTAATGAAGTGAAAACGGTGTTGCAATTTTACAATTGAAAGATGGCTTTGGCTCTTCTGTATTGCTATAATTGCAACCACGAATTCTGCCGAATTTGGCGTTTTTCGCCACGAGTGGACCGCAATTTTCCAATTTTTGTTTGCGAAAAAGTTACAGCCCTAGTAGTGAGTGTGATTTGATTTGTGTGACATCGAAACCTGCTATTTTGTATACTAATACTAATAATAATAATACACACATTTCTATACCGCCTCAAGGTCGTAACTTCAGAGGCGGCGGAAGGGCAGGGCAGGTCATGTTAGTCAGTGTTCACCAAGTGATATAAATGAGTTTTAAGCCTAGATTTGTTGAAAACTGGTAGTGACGGACTATCGAGAACTGTCCTAGGAAGTGAGTTCCAGACAGCAGGTGCCGAATGATGGAAGCCGCGTGCGGCGAAGTCCTGACAACAGCTTGACACTGAGCCTGCGGTTTTGACGAATTCCAGTTCAGTTCTGCATATACATGTAGAACTAACCTCAGTGTTACCTTCCTTAACATGATTAACCAACATTCTTGATTCTATAAGACACTACTGCAGTGTTTTTGCAACAGATTCACTTTAATCAATACCTTCTTAGTACTAAATGCACACACATGCATACCAGTTAAGCAGTCAGTTTCCAGATAAACCTAAGTTATACGGTTGTCCACTGATCCCTGTGGGTCTGATCACTGCAAAATTTTTATATGGCACGAATGCACTTCGTGACACCAAGGGGCATCATTTAGTGGACTTATATTTTCGTTTTCCACATCCACTCATCCACTACCATATACCTTATACCAGCTTTCCAATGATACTGCCAAGAGTCTTAGTAATAATACCAACTTGTAATAATTTCAACAGGTGTATGAGTAATTTTTGTGTATGTGCAGAGGCTAATGTGACTGGTTCTGTTACTATTGTCAATTTTCGTTAAGTGATCCTTTTTATGTGCCCATATAAGGTTTGGTAAGACAGTCACATGAAGGAAACCGTTGGTGGCCCAGCCGGCAGAGTCAAGGCACCAAAGGCAAGGTACTATATCCATGGCTAGAGAAGATGCAGATATTGTACAGCTGTTGTTGTTTGCTGTGACAGCTGATAGTGCAAGAAATTAATCAACTCTTGCAGCGTGATCCAGAGTGTGTCGGACTGAAGCAAGTTTCGGCAATTACTGTTGATCATTTCTTGTGGGACTTTCGCCGAGAGCATGACATTAGTGATGTACCATTTCACCGGACAAGATGCATTTACTATTAGCAGAAGTATGACGTCCTATGGCTTGTCGACTTGTTACATAATTCAACTACGAATTTTGATGGTTCTTCAATAAATTGTTTAAAGGTTTTAATGGAATAACTTTTCTCTAGCGATTATTTTTATGCAGGTCTACTGTCAAAATACGTTTCTGTGCTTGTAGTGAACGTAACTGTCAAAAATGGCCTCAGTTTTACACAGGGTGACAATACAATAACAGTTTTGACATTATATCTACACGTATGCCAGTTGTTGTGGCTGCCATGACGTAGGGCAAGGAAATGTGAACGTTTTGCAGCACTTACAGTCAGAGTACCGATCTGGAGCTAGCACTAAGCTTTTCTTAAACCTACAGATTCAGTTCTATTGAAATAATGTGACAAATCTTCACCAGTTAACGGCATAGTACGGACGGCATCATGCCCTACGACATGGAGATCATTTTTGACGATAGATTACTGTGACATTACTTCGCCCAATGTATTGCTTGTAACTTGTTCCATTGCTGTAATATATCTATGTATGTAACGTAAAATAAATAAACTGTGAAATTTTTAGATCGTGGTTTGCTGCTTCATTCTACATCAAATGCACATTTATTACCCATATAATACGTTTTTGTATGAGGATTTAAGTTCTTAATTAATCGATCATTTTTTTACACTCGTAAAGGTTCAGATATGATGTTTTTTGTATGTAACTGTGTGTATCTAGCCTTAGTCTGCATCTATCGGGAGACAACAACAAAACAAAACTAAATTTAACAGGGGCAGTAGTGTCAGTAAATCATGCATGCTTTGACCTCTTCTAAAAATACATTTTAGTGAGGCAATGTATTATTTGACTAGACTACATGTTCACATTCAAGGCAGTCTGCTCAGCTGGTTCGTCAATGAAAATGCATACTTTATTTTTCTTGTGGATAAAATATCTTGACGTTGCTGTTTAAGTGTATGTATAGTTAGTAATGAATCTATGATTAAGACCAAGAAAACATCTGGTTAATCACAGGGTGACCAATTGTCCAAGTAGTACAAAATTCTCAGACTTGTCTTGTCAGTTGTCCATGTTCTACATTTCTCAGGCAAGTGGTCACTTGTAGTTGCCGTGTGTTAAATAATCCAGCACAGTGTACAAATAGTGACCACAGAGGCAATGTACTTATGTGACAAGTGTGTTTACAATATTTTATACATTACTGTAATAAAATTTTATGAATACAGTAATATACTGCAACAATGTCAATAACTTTCGATACATACTGTTCTGCTGTACAATTATAAAAGTCTGTTACAGAGAAATGTCCGATGTACACATTGCATTGTTACTGTGATATACAGCTCTGTATAAGTAAATGTGTACTCTTCCAAAAAGCATTTTTCAGATGAAGTAATATAGCCAGCTGTTACAGTAACACAATAGTCTTTTAAGGAAGTAAATGTGTGTTTCAATATACCATGCAAACAATATATCACTATTTTTCTGCTACTATCAAAGCCTTAGACTTTAGTGAAGGACCAAACTTTATGTTAATGGCTAAAACCTGGTTTTATACCAAGTTCAGATTATACCTTGGTTTCATAAACATCCCATCTAACGGGCAAACACAATATACTTTACTTCTTTCAGCAATCTGGTTAATTTGGTTGTTGGGTGCTTTTGGTCCGAGCCAGTGATTAATTATACCGCAACTCTGCCAACTACATGATCATTGATGACATACTGGTTTGTTTTTAAGTGAAAGTTGTTTAGTTCAAGTCGTCAAAACCTAACGGTTTAGTGATAAATGCATATCTAACTGCAATAGTCATTTGTTCCAAGATTTGATTGCTAAGATTAAACTCAATTTGAGACCAGACTTCAGTCTCAAACTACGGTTTAAACAGTAAGTTTGGTCGTTTTACCGTTACTTTATATATCCAGCATTCATTAGGTCTTGACTGGATTTTTGATCTTACAGACTAAAGTCTCAGAATGTGGTCTTAGAAAAAAAGTCACCAGCGTCACACGACAGTTCTAGTACAAACAAATGATCAAAGATTTACTGCCAAAAACTGCAAATCTCCAGGAGCTATATGACTAATTGGATATATTAAGTCACTAAGTGTGTCTAATTTGAATCATTATCACCATAATTAAAAACTTTTCCATACATGATAAAAATGTCAACGTTTTATTGCGGTGTACATGGAGAAGCACAAAAAATACTTTACATTGCAGTTCGGACCAGAAAGTAACAGCAATTTAAACTTAAAATGTGATTTTATTTTTATGCAATAATATGCAATATAGTTTAGTTTCACATGAAATGTCAAAAATGCTATTATTGACCAGTAAAGTATAATACAATGCTGATTACACAAAAATGAATATAGTAGTTACTGGGATGATGGCATATAAAGTTAAAACCTTGGTTGCTCAAAATTGTCCCATAATCTGCAGCATATGCATAATAACAACTTTATCACAAATGACAAAAAAACATCAGATAAGCTGCTATCAAAGCCAATGGCTCAAATAATAACGACTTAATAACACATGCCAAGATATAAACTTACATTTCTGGGTCAAAACAACATTCTTCTGTTACATAGGTTTCTAAACCATGCACTATTGCACTTAATGAATTTTTTGTGGCCTGCAACATTAGGGTTGGTTGGTTATGGTTTATCAGCACTTTCAACACAATTTAGGTCATATCACGTCTTTAAGGTAAAACTGTTGTAAATATTAAAATGTAATAGGGATTAATCCTTGAAGTATTCTTGCCTGCAACATTAAAATTTCCATTTTGCTTCATGATATTTTCACTCGGCGTGAATCTGTAACGTTCTGGTGGACTGCCAACTTACAATTTTAAAATCAGCATACTCAACACATCACAACTTATCATTACTGTACAGCACAACGAACAAATGGCAGAACGCGTGAGAAAAATGTTAAAATGCTAACAAAGTATAGTGACCACACTCAACTCACTGGTTACGTGACACAAGCAATTCACATCACGAACGTGAGACTAAACACAGTATTTACTAGTCAACTGCAGAATATTAACTGCCATATCCGTACCAATTACATGTACTTCTTGAGTAGCTGAGTCATTGCTCTATAGTCACTGATGACAGAGCAGTGTTCCTTTAGTTAACTGTAACTGTAATGGCAAAATAACTGAAAAATAACAAAGCAGTTAACTGATAACTGTAATAACAACAGAAGAATACAAATAACTGTAATAGAAACTCACAAAAGTAAAGCAGTTAACTAACTGAAACATTGCTGTAACTGAAAAATTTTGAATGCAAACGATTGTCCATTTTTGACCTCAATGGCCTGTTAAGCTCCCAAGTACTATCCTGGCAGATTCCACTTCTTACTCCTGTGGTGCAAGACCTTCTGTCTGCACCTGCATCACAGGCCTAGGTGGAAAGAGTCTATTTCCGTGTGTGACGACTTACCTGCGGGAAAGCGGAACAGGCTAAGCAAAAAACCTGAAATGCGCACTTTCCTGAAAGTTAATCAGAAACATTATGCATAACCTAGTTTTGAGTGCTGGGGTAGTGAATTGCGGTGACAGTAATTTCCGAGCATAAATTCATAGTGCTTAATAAAATAACAACACAGATTGCTATAGGGCCTATGAGAACTTGTGCAGATTAAAGGCACAGTTCTAAATGGCAACTCACTACCAGTGGCCGATGGGCCATGGCAGTGGATCCGTCGGAGTGGCTATGCCTATTAGCACTTCACAAAAAGTGAAAGTGCATAGTAAAAGATGGCCAAAAATGAAAATGATAACCGGAAAATAGAAAGTTTCAAGTACTCGAGCAGTAAAAAACTACTTTAGTATTGGATTACTCATTACAGGCCTAGCAGTAAATTATTGTAAAGCTGGTCTGTTTGATGCCATAAAATTAAGCAGTTTTGCACCTAAAATTATTTTGGCCCCTAAATTTTCTGCTTTCCTTTGACCTGATACCGCAAAAAATTTTTTCCGCTGCATCTTAATTTAGCGATTTTCTTATTTTAGTGTATGTTGATATTCGTTATCATAAAGTTATAATAATGGGCGAATTCCAGAAATTTTGCGATTCTACTCAAAATGAAAAAACTGCTAAAATTTGATGTACGTTTATAGATGTTTTACAGATTTACAACCGCTGCTGATATGCATAATTTTTCAGAATTTCATGTACCTTACAAGTTATGCAATAAAGAGAATGCAAACAGAAACCGTATTGATTTTACAGTAAGCTGCAATGGAAACATCAGCTTTTTGAGCACACATTAACATATGAAACTGCAAAACTGCACCTCCATTGATGGTCATGTAGTTAATTTATCTTCTCCCAAGCTTACTCTCTTTCCTCTTCTCACTCCTACTAGCACACTGCCTGGCCCAGCGCCTCTGAAGTTACGACCATATGGCGCTATACAAATGTGTATATTATTATTATTATTATATTATT
>Ga0209780_1000794_pt1 | contig 18621 bp, 15 predicted proteins | sample WorMetexBAHAMAS2_FD_187384 | JGI IMG/M metagenome (GOLD analysis project Ga0209780, IMG submission 187384) | Marine gutless worms symbiont microbial communities from Max Planck institute for Marine Microbiology, Germany - Inanidrilus exumae... | ecosystem: Host-associated > Annelida > Digestive...
GTCTTAGTGACTGGACCCTGGCATTAGACAACCGGCATTCAGTTACTGTTGCATATATTGATTACTCCAAAGCCTTTGATATGGTCTCGCATAGCAAGCTACTTCATAAATTGAATTGTTTTGGAATTTGTGGCAACTTGCTTAGATGGATAGGTGAGTTCTTGCACAATCGAACCCAGTGTGTCCGGGTTGGATCTGCCATATCCTGCCCGAAACAGCTGATAAGTGCTGTGGTCCAGGGCAGTTTGCTGGGCCCCTTACTTTTCTTGTTATATGTTGATGATGTCGCCAAATTGTTTAGCACTAGCGTATTGTGTAAATTGTATGCAGATGATGTGAGACTGTACTGTGTAATACAAACCGAGCAAGATGCCAGTGAGCTACAGAGTAGCCTTGATGCACTTGTAACTTGGTCTGATCAATGGCAACTCACCATATCCGGCAAAAAATCAACAGTGTTATGCCTTGGTCAAACTATGAAATTAAACAGGCCAATATTAGTCTTGTTTTCGAAATACGTGACTTAGGTATTTTGATTGATGACAAACTTACAATGTCACAGCATATTTGTGCCCTTGTTAAGAAAGCTCGGACAAGAGCCATAAATGTTTCCATTCTAGGCACCAGCCCACACTTCTCGAGGCATTTATAACCTACGTTCGGCCACTGTTAGAATATGCCACCCCGATGTGGTCACCACATATGCTCACGGATATAAGCAAAATTGAATCGGTGCAGCGATCATTTACTAAGAGATTACCAGGACTGAGCAATCTGCCATACACAAAGCATCTTGAAGTTCTCGAGATAGACAGTTTAGAGATACACTGGCTGCGTTACGATTTGGCTTTTGTTCACTCCACACACCAGACTATGGTTTGGAGATCGAGCATTCCGCGTCGCCGATCCCAAGGCATGGAACCAACTCCCTAACAATGTCCGTTCTCTTCGCAATACCAACTCATTCAAGAAGAAACTAAAAACTTTATTTACAAAATTTTATTATGTGTAATTGTTATCTAGTTCTAGTTCATTATTTGACACTGATTGTTAGCCTGCTAACTTTGTATGTACTGGTCAGCTGTCAGCTGTATAGTATCTAACTGTCATTAACTGTAACTGTACACTCTGATTTGGTCCCCACATCTAATTAAAGATATCACACTGGTAGAAGGTAGAGTTCGGCCGATGTACACATCGGAAATCGGCAACATCAGAGCATGCTGGAACATCAGCGAATCGGCATCGGCAAATCGACGATATCGATTTTGTAAAAAAAATAGTAAGCAGTGTGCAACAACACTACAGGCAGATACAGTCGACCACCTACATCGCCGACCGTCACAGCGGTGTGGGTGGTCGTTGGCGTCGGGGACTTCAAAGGACACCCCGACGACGGCCAGGTGTCAGACGCTACCGTTATGACACGGAATTTAAGCTCATGTTATTTTCGTGTTGTGAACGGCATGGCGACACTCTGTCGCCGACCGGCCATATATATACGCGGTCTTTCAGGCAGCAAATGACCGTCGTTGAGATAATTATCGCCGATCTGCACTGTTTGTCGAACGGCGGGTGCCGCGTTGGCTTATTGTGTGAGACGTGTAACTGTTGCGGTGGATGCGGTCTGTGCCGGCCAGCAATGCACGTGTGAGACATGCGTTCATGCATGATATCGTACTTTAACTCACTCGGGCTGTCAGTGCGGCTCAGCGGTTACGTAATATCAACGGCAAATGCCGTATTGCAGCACCTCACACACGTAACAAGCGACTAATTGCCAACATGAGTAACCAAGTCTGCCGATGCCCAGCATCGTCTGTGACATGGTATATTTCGTGCCTTTTGGTAATTCACTTTTTTCCGGTGTTCCTTCATACGGGCTCCAAAACTATGTCCCGTCTCTCCAATGTACACTCTTTGGTAGTTTAGACACATGATGCTTTTAGCTTGTGTCATTGCATCGCCTCTGTATGTCTTTTAGTAATTCTTTGGAGCAATTTACATCTGTGACTTAGATTAGGTGCAAGACGTGACAGTAGGAGCTGCTTATCTTCCCAGTGTAGGTCAGTAGGTCAATCAATGTAGACCCAGACCTCATCATTTCAAGCTATTCATTTTGGTACACTATTGACCACCACATGTGTGTGTGTATAGACATCTCGTGGGCTGTTGCCAGGTTGTTTAAGGAGGGTTAGTGATGATGGCAACGTCAACAGAGCCACCGCCATATGTGCGCAGTGCAACACCTCCAATACCATCAGGCACCAAGCCACTTCAGCACCAGGTGGCGGGACATGTCTTTGGCAGACGAAATGGACAGAACTACAACAAAGTCGGTCAGTTCTTAATGCTGTTGATTGATGTCTCGTTGTTCTTTGCTGATTTGAGGTCTTGTGCTATTAATAACGTTTTGAAGCGTGAGTAGTTGCAGTTAAAGTAATGAATTATTAGGTCGACCCTTGTAAGTCAACCTAATAATGTGGGTCACAAAAATTTGTCCATCCATCCGTACGTCCGTCCACAAAAAGTTTCTTAGATTTGAAGTATATTTGGTGTGTGGCTAGAGGTGGATGAGTGATGCACGACAGTATGCAGTATGACCCGATCCAAGGTCAAGGTCAAGGTCACGAGCCCTTCAAAGTTGGAAATCCATCCATTTTCAAAAGCTATCTCCACCATTTACAATGGGAGCTGGCAAATGACCACCGATTCTTAAACTAGGGCACAATATCTAAATGTGATTGGCCGGATTTTTGGTATTTGTCTTAGTTTCTGTGTCACGTGACTTTGAACTTGGCAGAAACGTCAGTTGCGAAGAGTCGACCGTCAGTCCCGCACGTGGCTAATTTATTGGAAAAGGAATTGATGTGTACTGAAAGTTGGCGCATAATTTCAGTGGCAAAGCTTGGTGCTTAAGTGTTTTGTGGAAGTTGAGATCACAGTTCCGATGGATTGTAGTTATGTGTGTTTGTCAGTATTCCTGTGTAGTACAAGCAGCAGTACTAGTGCTGGTTGTCTGGTCTAGTGGGCGTGGTCTAGAGAGCAGTGGGCGTGGTCCAGTGACGAGAGGTAGTGGGTTTGATTTACTCCGAGTAGGATTAAGCTAGTTGATGACTGCAGTGTGCACAGGCTAACTCAGCCTCCTATCTGTAATGGCACGTTGGAGCTTGGCTGTGAGGTGTGGTATGTCTGCTGCCTGCACCGCTGACGCACCTGCAGTAGACGTCTCTGTAATGGATGCCGTGCTAGTAAGTTGTCAGTGCTGACCATGTCAAATGCTGTCACTGACGTTGAATGTGTTGCCGTCCTCAACGCCAGCATGGCTAACGACTTTATCCAGGCTACCGATGCGGTTCAACCTCTGTGGACATCCGGTGCTCTGCTGCTGTCTATTTTAAGAATGCAAACTGAACATTGTCCTCACACAACGACAACTCACAACCCTCTGACATTAGCTCAGACAGTGTTAACGTGAAGACACCAGGGCTTCTGTATGCAGGAACATTAAGGCACTGGATGAATGCTGTCTTACTGTTATTACCTCCCCAACGAAGGTGATGGGAGGTTATGTTTTTGCCGGCGTCCGTATGTAGGTAGACATATATAGGTATATATGTCTGTGAACAACTTCCTGGCGCCAATTCCAGTCCGATTGTCACCAAAATTCGTCAGTCATACCCTTGGCCACAGGGGACGAGGTGATTAAATGTTGGAAGGTCAAGGTTGGTGGGGGAGGTAAGCGCTCTACTGAACGCCTTTCTAGTTACCAGGGCTGTACCAAATTGTGGGAAATTACTATTGGCTGAGTAAGAATAAATGGAGCTATTATTTGGCCGAATATCAAGAGAATATGAATATGAATGCATTATTCGGCCTACCGAGGTTCGTACAGATCCTAGAAAGTCCTGGAATTTTATTGTACAGAATTCCAGGCCCTTGAAAGTCCTGGAAAGTCCTGGAAAAAGCATTTTAATGTTTGTATGAACCCTGGCCTACTCTTCGGTCTGAGTAGAATTTGAATGGATCCTTTGGTACAGCCCTCATTGTTGTTTTTATTACGTTGCCATCCGCTGTTGGTCTGCTGCTGTGTTTGCTAGGTTTCCTGCAGAGTGACGATGGTGCGGTTCTGAAGCCGGTGCTCGGTCCTTCTAAAGGACAACGCGAGGTTGACTTCTACCAGAAGCTGTTTAGTGTTGACTGCGAGGACAGGGCGCTTCTTGACCTGCGACAGTTTGTGGCCAAATTTCTCGGAGTCTGGATGACACCGGAGCATCCTGGCAGTAAGTCATGGTTCTTGTCACTGACTGGTTCAGTGTTAGCATCGGCCCTGCCACTCAGCATAGATGTAAACGTAGACAATTCTGCCCTGCGCCTCAAAATATATGTAAGCGCATCGACAGAAACTGAGTTATTGATCTTGTTCACTGGTAATGCTAATAGTGCAGAAGCAGCTGATGCTTGTTGCACTGGCTGCACAGCCTCACTACAATGTCTAGGCCAACTCAGCTTTCTATCCTTTGTGGGACAGAACAGTTAATAATAATAATAACCGAGATGATATTTGTGGTGCTGTCATCATGGCAAAGCCATTGCGAGAGTTCACCCAGTTCATTTGATGAATGCAGACTAAGCGCCAGTTGGCCTCCCACCCTTAGACCAAGCCAATCAACTTGGACTGTGAGTCCATGGAGGAAGAAAAGGTGGAAAACAGCACATATTCTTTTGATAGAGAGCGTTCTGTTCAGATAATATGGTATAAATTGTGTGTAATTCAGTGCATGTTTAAAATACATTGAAGCTGGCATCGCGAACGTCATAGCTCTGCTCCAGGTTTCCACTCAGGCACTCAGTCCACCTGGAAAAGCAGGCCATTGCTACAGCAACTGAAACTGTTCGGACTTGTGAGATGCGTCTGTGTATGCCACGGTTGTGCATGCCGCAGAGCTGTAGATAAAGCGCTGTTTATTGTGCCGTAGTGTTGTACATAAAGCTGGAGAACATGATGTGGCGGTTTGCTCATCCGTGTGTGATGGACGTCAAAGTCGGTCCAGTCACGTATGACCACGAAGCAGACGATGCTAAGATTGCACGCGAGAAAGCAAAGTCGCCGTCACTGCAGCAAGTCGGCTTTCAGATCGTTGGCGTCAGGGTCGGTGCAGCTGGTTTAGTTGTTATTTGCTACCCACGCCGGCATAGCCGCTAGTGTGGGTAGGGCGTTTAGTCGTGTTTGTCTGTCTGTCTGTTTGTCCGCTCTGTAAAAGGAAAACGGCTTGAGCTATCAACACCAGACTTGGTACACATGTACTCTATAGCAGTCGCTCAGCATGCATTGACCCAGAGGTCAAAAGGTCAAGGTTCCACAGTTACGAAAACCGTCACGATGCACTGCTGCTTGTGACCATAGCTCGCAGCCATGCGCTTTGCTGCCTGTGGCAGTTGCCGGCGTGGATCTGCATGTCAATACGGCTGCCTATGTTTTAGTTCATACTTATTTTACTTGCTTGTCATAAATCTCTCGAAGCAGACATCATATTCTTCACTTTTTCAACCCACAACATCAACTTTTACACCTTTCTGTGATTCGGTCGTTGAAAAATTAACGGCTTAGTCATGTTGCTTAATAGTTGTGTGACCATATTAGGTCTGTTATGCAAATTGTTATAAACTAACCAACTAAAACCACGATTGATATCTTATAGCAGTTTTGTTAACGTGCGACAGTGTGATTGGCTGTGATGTGATGTGTCGTGAAACATGATTGGCTGTGATGTGATGTGTTGTGAAACGTGATTGGCTGTGGTGTGTTGTCAGCGCTTTGATCAGTCGAGCGGCACGTACCACATTCTTGACAGACATTTCACACGCAACCTCGACTCAGAGACGGTCTTGACTAAAGGTGACATCACGTGATCATGTTTTATGTGTGAGATTCCACACGAGATTGTGTGACGTCATTGATTGTTACAACTAGTGCTGTGCGGTTCTGGATTTTCATCAGTTGGTTCGGTTTTGGATTAAAACCGCGGTTTCGGTTTCAATTTCAAAACCATAACAGCACTACTTTTAATAAAAAGTATGATCAGCTTTTAACTTGCCTATACAGCGCAAATAAAACAACGTCTCTTCAGCAAAGCTCAACACGACACAGCAGGCGGGCAATTAAGGCCGATTAGTGTTAATCGGCGGACCCGCTGGGCCCGACGCATTGAACACTGTTGCGCCTTTTAATTTGGTGCGGTAGATCTGCCGTAACACAACTGAATTTTAGTCCGTGGAGTATCTGAAATAAAACCGTTAGTTCTAGTCATGTTAACCAATTTGCAAAAAAAATTCAGCATTTAAAGAATACTTGTCATGAATGCTTGAAAACAGTTTATCTGTTTGTTGCATATTCTTTGCTATCATCGACATAATTGTGACGTCTTTAAATAGGCTGTTAGAACAGTGGGATTTAGCATGGAAGCTCGGCAGATCAACTGCTTGCGAGAAAGTAAAATCCATGCATCGAGCAGATCGTTTGCAGACAGTGTCAAGTGACAAATATGTGAAGTGTTGTAAACGGGAGTGTACTAAAAGACGACTTGAGATGTTGATGAGTTGACCATCATTGGATCAGTTTGTCATAGTCTTCTGCTGCTAGTGTAGAACTGGACTGTCTTTCTGCGCCAATGATGATTGTGATGTGACTGTGTCTGTCTGTTGACAGCGCTTGCTATGTACTTCTGCGCTGATGATTCCTTCGATGTCGGTCGCGTTCGTGCGTTTCTGCGTCGTCTACGCGACATAGAGTCGTGGTTTACTGCGCAGTCTTCGTATCGTTTCATCGCCAGCTCTCTGTTGTTCGTCTACAGCGGTGACGCAGTCCGACGACCGCCTCCAGTCACCGACGGTTTGTCGTCGACAAACTGCTGCAGTTCTGCAGACGTGGAGACTTTGACGGACGGTGCCAGTGAGATGTCAAATGGCTGTGACGCGGCTGCTGATGGTGCGGCTGAGCTGTGGTGGAATGAACACATCAATGTCAAAATGATTGATTTCACTCACGCGTTTGAAGTTTCCTCACCTGACGACAACTACTTGACAGGACTTTGCAGCATGATAGGTTACTTGTCTCGTCTGCGAGCAGGCATGTATGCGCCTGACTTATAGACACACCTAAGCAGACACACTTGAGCCATAGTACACACCTGAATCATCATGCACACCTGAGTCATAGTACACACCTGAGACATAGTATGCACGTGAGTCATAGACACACCTGTGTCATAGATACCTGAGTCATCGTGCACACCTGAGTCATAGACACACTTGAGTCATAGTCCACACCTGAGTCATCATACACACCTGAGTCACAGTACACACCTGAGACATAGTGCGCACATGAGTCATAGTACACCTGAGTCATCGTACACACCTGAGACATAGACACACTTGAGTCATAGTCCACACCTGAGTCATTGTACACACCTGAGTCATCATGCACACCTGAGAAATAGTCCACACCTGAGTCATAGACACACCTAAGCAGACACACTTGAGCCATAGTACACACCTGAATCATCATGCACACCTGAGTCATAGTACACACCTGAGACATAGTATGCACGTGAGTCATAGACACACCTGTGTCATAGACACACCTGAGTCATCGTGCACACCTGAGTCATCATACACACCTGAGTCACAGTACACACCTGAGACATAGTGCGCACATGAGTCATAGACACACCTGAGTCATAGGCACACCTGAGTCATCGTACACACCTCAACCGTAGTACTCACCTGAGACAGAGTACTCATCTTAGTCATAGTTTTGTCATTGGCCGACTGTGTGAAATGTCGTCACGTTTCACAGTCAGGTTGTCAATTGACGGTCAAGCTGGTCATCATGTGGTCAACTTGGCTGGACGTCAATGTTGTCATGTTTGTTGTTGTTGAGTGTGACATGTTACTTGTTTACTTACTGAACAGCCGGTGACGTGTCTGGGCTGAGTTGTTGATGTTGTTGTGAGACCGTTTTATCTGATGACAGCAGTGTGTCACAGATTCATCGACTGTCTCTAGGTTTAGATTTATTCACTTAGATTCCATTATATCGCCAAATCTTATTACTGGCCCGCCTATACATTGTGTAGAGGGCCAGTATTGTTTTGTTATCTGGCGTCTGTCGTCGTATTTAACACTTCACGGCTGGCCGGCAGGCGGCTTCACCCTCGCAGGCCACGCAATAACGTCATGCTGCCTCCAGTCTAATTATAGCTCCATGGTAACACTGCACGGCGGGCCAGTAGTGTTACGTCCCGTTAGGACGACACTGTTTACAGAAGAAATAGGCCTACACTAATGCATAGTTTACTGCTAGTAAATTGCCGAGAGTCAGCAACGTTTCTTCTCAAAGCATCAGCAAAACTGCTGCTTGTCTAATGGTTTGAAGGTCACGCTGTGATGAACTTGACACAGTGACGGCTGTATGGAAGGCATGATACCATAACAACGAAGTCTGGTCTCATACTGTTAAATGCTGCTGTGTTTGTGACGGGCAAAACACGAATAGATTAAAATTACTGCAACTTTGGGGCCATCACCAATCAAGTCGACCGACCATCTTCTTTTCCACGCATTTTTGAGAAATGTACTCAGAAGAGTTTAACAAACGAGGGTCTCTGTATGTTACATACTTGATTTGTCAAGTTGACGATGAAACACTGCGGGGCAAAGTTTGGTGGAATATGTGTGTTACCGTGTATGGTTGGTTGCGTGGCACAGTGGTAGAACGTCGGTCTTTGGCCGGCGAACTTTCCCTATCCTGCGCTCGACCTGTAGCTGACAGGTGACCACTTATGTAGGTAATCCGCTATAGGTCAACCAACCAGGCCATCTCGGCCTTTCATCCCTCCGGGGTCGATAGATGAGTAGTAAGCTGCCATTGGATGTCTCTTACTTCAGTTACAGGTGGCGCCATCTGGTGAACGCTTACGGAGGAAAGTCAGGCATGGTGTATTTGCAGGTAAAACTGTGTGATCCATGCCTGAGCGCTTTGAGATATACATAGTATATAAAATGCGCTATATAAATACTCTTCCTTTCCTGTTCCTTTACAAGTAGAGTTGTGTCTGAAAATATCATCATAGACAGTGAAACATTTTGTGTAAAATTCACCGCCTAATTCTGCTACTGTGGCACTGTTAGGGTTTTGATTTGGCCGAGTTTGAAACGATGTGTGATTAAAATTAAAATTTTATTTTATTTAGATGCAGTCAGGAATGTGAACATTTTGCATTTTCAAAGCCTCAGATGTTTTACATTGATGTTGTCAATATATTCTTATCGTATTTTACTACTCAGTGAAAAGTACTGTTGACTAAAATCACACTCACTTCATCATCACGCTGTTGCTGTCTACGGAAGACTTCTGAATCTAATTTATGTCTATTTTTTAAATGAAATATATCTAAAATTTGATGTAATCTTTTGCTGCACTATTGATTGAACTTTAACTTAATGTATTTTTTACTAATTTTTCAACATACAAGTCTCCTATGTACCTTGTGTGTATTACTTTAATGACAGTTGTGTTGGCAGATTTATGTTTTTAGCCGATTGCCATGTCATATTTTTGTGTTTTAAGTGTTTTATTTCTGGTAGTTTGGAGCTGCATAATGCTTGCTCGTTCTCAGTCTGAAGTCTCTGCTGTTTTTCTAACGTTTTTCTTTTGTGTTTTGTTAAGTGGTCGTGTATAATTTTTGTTTATTTGTGTTTTTTTCCCCGGATTGCCTTCGCGGACATTTTCTGGACCGTTTCTTTTGAGCTACTGCGGTTTTGGGTTTTGGTTTTTCTTAATTTTTTTCGTTTCTGTGCCGAGCGCTTGACTAAGCTGGCCATATCGTCAGCTTTTGAGTGCACGTAAATATATCGCATTGTATCATATCGTATGAATCGTTGTGAAATGTTGTGAATTTTTGGCGTCGGCTGTTGAGTGTCAAAGACATGCGTTCATAAACGGCACGGTGCTGATATGTGACGATGATAAATGACACAGTGCTGGTCTGTAGGATGCGGACGACTGCTCTGTCTGTGGCCAGTCGTCTATTATTATTATTATTATTATTATTATTTCTGGCACTGTTTTTAACCGCTGGTGAAGACAGCAATGGGAAAATTCATGAAATGAAGAGGAAACTCTGTGGATACGAATGGTGGACATGTCATGATTGTGATCACTGCTGCTACGGAAGCTGTTGTCAGTGACGCGGTGATTACAGTGTTTACCCACAGCGAAGCTTCTCATACTCTGGCCCAACTCGATGGAACTCATTGCCACTGACAGTTGGCGACCCGTCGATGTCACTGCTGCAGTTCTGTGCACGACTAAAGACTGAAATGTTCTGTAGAGCCTACGATTGATCGTAGCACCTACGTGACAGTCTAGGCTGTAAGCTGTTGCGCGAACATAAATTACCATACATACATACATACCCACATTGAGTTACTCAACTGGTGGTTGTTTGTATTATTCTGCTTGTCCAAGGACGACATAACTTTATCACTTGGACACGGGGGCCATTTTCCTTGGGTAGGAGATTTTAATGTCGTTTTTAGCAGTCAGTCCAGTCAAACTGTTTGCCAGCAAGTAATGAAATGTTGAGTGAAACCTGTTAAGAATGATGGAGTCGATCGACATCATTTGACTGTGTTTTAGCGTGTTTTAAAAGTTGCCTGTTTTAAACAACTGTTTTTATTGTCCCTGCTTGGCTGTCGTCATCTCCCTAGCAACGTATGTGTGTCTGTACTTTTAGATTCATCGTTTTAGCTTGTCTCTCATTGAAGACTTAACGCATTGGCCGAAGACGAGCATTGTCGCCATTTTGACGTTACTGGCATTTAATATGGAACAAAAATAATTATATTTAATATTGATATTATCATTATTATTTGATATCATTATGCCAAGTTTATTTACAGAGAATTGTGTGAATGATTTGTTTATGGTGTTATAATGTTAATTATTCTATGGCAGACACTATATATAGCAGAGTGCGATTGATTGAAAACGGAAGGCTAAGAGCTTACTTTTTACTGGCCCATCCTGTGTAATGAATATTGTTCATTGCATTTTTGACTACACATGATAATAGCTCTAGCATGGTTATATAATATCAGTCTGTTTCTGCATGTGTCACGCAATTTTTGTTTTTGTCTTTTTTGATTACAAGATACTAAGGAATAGGGGTACGACCGGATACAACACGTAGTCGTACGCTTTGATATAAAAACAACCGAGTAGCTCAGAAGAAACGGTCCAGGCAATAGTCTGTAAAGGCAGTCCTGGACGAAGAAGTGAAACTACGAGGGATAGGATTTGTGAAACAGGTAGGTTTTAAGTCGGGGGTGAAAAAGAGTGAGTTATGGATTAGCAGAGTGGTGAATCAGAAGAGCAAGGAGTGATGGGTGAAGGAATAGGTGAGTCGTAATGTAGGAACTGGTGCCAGAATGAGGTTTACGAAGAGTAAAAGGGAGCTGATTCCAGCGACAAGGTGAAGCATAACGGAAGGAGCGATCAGTTATTTTTAGAGAGGATGATGAAGGTGGCCAAGCAAGAGTAACGACGGATGAAGAGTGAGTTCTGCGAGGACGTTGAGTGGAGATGAGGTTATGAAGGTACGGAGGCTGGGTAGTTGTGAGAACTTGGTGTGTAAGTGAGAGGAGCTTGTATTCGATGCGTTCAGTGATCCTGAGCCAGTGGACAGAGCGTATGACGGAGGGGAATGATATGACAGGTCTTAGGAGCTATAACGACAGTACGAGCAAAAGAATTCTAGATCAGCTGGAGACGGGATAATTGAGACTTCGGAAGTTTATATAGTAGAGAGCATTACAGTAATCCAGTTTGGAGTGAACAATATATATGAGGTAGCAATGGTACAGACAGTTGACGAATCGAGGTAAGACCGGATACAGCGAAGTTGACGAATGTGATAGTAACAGGCTTTGAAGAGAGATGTAATTTGGGCAGAGAAAGTAAGATGTTTTTCAAAGATAAAGCCAAGATTTCGAGCAGAGTGGGAGGTGTCGAGTGAAGAGTTGTGTATTTTGGCAAGTTGATTTCTGAGAATGAGCAGAAATTCAGTCTTAGAGGAGTTGTTGAGAGTAAGAAGATTAGCAGTCGTCCAGGATGAGATGTGTTGAAGAGCATTTTGAAGGTAAGAAATGCTTGTGTCAAAGTTGAGTGGGTGGAAAGAGAAGAGCTGAGTGTCATCTGCGTAAAGGTGGTGGTCGAGGGAAAGGGAAGAGATAAGAATGCTGCGAGGGGTAGTGTACATGTACATGGCGAAGAGTAGAGGGCCGAGAACAGAGCCTTGAGGAACACCACAAGAGTGACAAGAGGAAGTATGAAAGGAAGAGAGGTTGTCATCACATTTAACACGAAAGGAGCGAGATGATAAGTAAGACGAACCAGCTGAAAACAGAGCCATTGTTACCAAACCAAGATGAGAGGCGAGTGATTAAGATGTTGTGGTCGATGTTGTCAAAGGCAGCAGGGTGATCAAGAAGGCAAAGACACATGAGATGAAAAACTTCCACATTGGAAATATCTAAAGCTAATTGGACATTATTTATTAACTGAAACTACACCATTTGACAGTCAAGATTTCATTCTGTTCTTCACCAGTACCATTTTGAAGGTGAGAAATGCTTGAGTAAAAGTTGAGTGGGTGGAAAGAGAAGAGCTTGAGTGTGAGTGTCATCTGCATAAAGATGATGGCCAAGGGAAAGGCAAGAGATCACAGTACTGAGAGTGTAAAGAGTAGACGGCCGCGAACAGAGCCTTGGCCTTGGGGAACCCCACATGAGGACGGATGCTAGGACGAGAGGTTGTTGTTCATCTAGGCCTTTTAATTTCAAAGGTAGTCAAGTCATCGACACGGTGCAGGAAGGATCGCTTGGCAGGCCCTGGTGACAAGAACTGATTTGTGGCACTCGCAGTGACGGCCGCTTGTCCTTGTGTCACGTGTCGTTATCGGCTGAGATGTGCGCATCACCAGGTGCAACTACTGGCGTGGATCAATGTGCATTTGTCCAGACGCCGCAGCTATAAGAAGGCGCATTCTGTTCGACGTGAACGGATCTAATCGTTCACTTAACGCTTAGAACGTTCGACCGTCGACACCGCGGAGGTGAGCGGACCAGTCTACACGCGCACTCTGATCCACAACGAATCGACAGTAATTTATAATGCGCTCATGTCGAGGAGGAAATTTCGATCGTAGGCGACAAAATGTTTGTTTTAGTGTCTTGTCTCTCGTTTGTGTCACGTAAGGGGTCTCCACATAGGCTAATGCACAGAGGGAATGAGGGTTAGAGATTTGTTGTATGGGGAGGAGTAGTGATATCTACATGTGCATATGTTGTAGACTCTCACAAAACAAGTCGCTCAACTTTTCGTCATAACTTCGGCAAATGTAGACCGATTTTTAGAATTCTTTCACGGACAGATTCTGAAAGAAACTTTCTATGTGCCTGTGATAGGGACGTACTTTACCTCACTTCGACTGCGTTGCTACACTAGTGAAATTGGAAAACACAAAATAATCGCCGAACTTTTACTTCTACTGACCAGCGTTCTTCTGTTGCCTGGATGTCTCGGACGGACATGTCGCAACACAATACGTGGAGTCGCGTAGTAAAAATTATATACGTTGCTAAATAGTAACATGAAAAATAATAAATTAGCCCATTACAGGACTGACGGTCGACTCCTACTTACTGCCAAATTCAAAGTCACGTGACACAAAAAGCTAGGACAAAAATCCGGCCCGCGATACTCTAGGTATTGTGCCCTAATTTAAGAATCCGTGGTCATTTGCCAGCCCCCATTATAAATGGGGAGGAGATAGCCGTTAAAAATGGCCGAATTTCCGAATTTCAAAGGCTCGTGACCTTGACCTTGAATCGGGTCATACTGCATACCATCATGATCATGCATTAGTCATCGACCTCTACCTACAGTACATACAAAATTTCATTGAAATCGATGAAACTTTTGTGGACGGCTACTTACCGCCAACTTTCAAGTCACGTGACACAAACTAGGACAAAAATAAAAAATCGGGCCCCGGTAAGCTTTAGATACTGTTCCCTAATTTAAGAATCCGAGTCATTTGCCAGTCCCCATTATAAATGGGGGCGGAGATAGCCTTTGAAAATGGGCGATTTTCCGACTTTCAAGGGTTCGTGACCTTGACTTTCGATCGGGTTATACTGCAATGCTGCATACCGTCATGCATCACTCGGCGTCCTCTACCTACATACCGAATTTCATTGAAATCGAAGAAACTTTTTGTGGACGGGCGGACATTTGAGACCCACTTTATTAGGTCGACTTGGAGGAGTCGACCTAATAAAGGTCAATAACGATGTATGTCGGTCACTCTCCTGCTGGTTTGGTCGAACAGTGACAGTGACGAAGCTTCGCCTTAATATCCAGACGAAAGCCATAGACTCCGAACGCATGTATAGCAGTGAATTAATTAAACAATGCAATAGTAAGTAAGTAAGTAAGTTTATTTAAAATTGTAGCATAAAACAATGCTAGATATCAAAAGCTAAACATAGGACATACAATCAAAGTTCGAACACATGCATATAAAAACACAAATACAACTAAACTGTAGAAAGCAAATCAAATGAAATAATCGGCTCATAATATTATGTAACTAAAGAGCACAGTAAACAGTGACAGCAATCGAAGAAAAGAAACACTTTTGGTTATTGGAACTAGGCTATATAAATTGTTGTAGAAAGTGATGATTATTTCATTTTAACTTCGGCTGGTAGTGAGTTAAACCGTAATATATAAATGATCGGTACTTGGAGGTACGTGTCCTCAGAGCAGGTGGGCTGATCGGAGTCGTCCTACAATAGCAGCATCACGGGGTGGTGGTAGAGATGAAAATATTCGCGCATGCCAATGCAGACTGATAAGACATATTAGAAGTGACCTCAAAAATGATTCGTATTGCGCGCCTTTGTACGGCCTCAAGCTGTTCAACCTGTGTTTTGGTGAGTCCATGGTGCCACACTACAGAGCAGTAGGCCTACTCTAATATCAGTCTGACAGCTGATAGGTAGAAATGACGCATGCATGTCACTGTCAGTGAATTCGTGAAAATGTCGTTGACGCCAAAACGTCACCTATCTTTCCATAAATTCTCTAGCCTTCGGTTTATGGCGGTAAAGAAATGATTTTTTTAACGTTTTAACATTTGGAGAAATGCATATTTGCAGCTGATCGGAATGTATGGAATCGACAGAGCCGAGCTCGTGAGAGAGAACGCTGATTGAGTTGCAGACCTTGCGACCAGCCAATCTCTAATCAACCGCCTCTTCTAATAACACCCAGCCCTGCCAGGCCGGCCGTCCGGAGTTGTTCCACGCACGGATTCGTTTTCTAATTAACTTGAGGGCATTAGTGACGTATGGCGTAATTAACCCTTCAGATTACGCCGTACATAGCCAGCCACAGACGGTAGATTCAATCAATCAATCATTTATTTGCAAAGTACTTGAATAAGTAATGTAAAAAGTAAATGAACAGCATGACAACAAGGCAGAAACTGCGCTTACAGTTGCCACATAAAAATACAAAAAAATACTAAAATACGACTATACTACAATAAAATATTCTCGCGGAGCTAACACATACATTCGCAGTGCATCAACAAGTATCGTTACATCTATGGCATCAAGGGAATTCCAACGCAACCCAGTGATAGGTAAGCTATACTGTCTCGCGGAGCTATTGAGTTTTGTACAATCGAGACACACCCATCGCCGCCCTCTCTATCCTTGCTGCGCCGGTTGTAATGGCTCACCCAGCAATATAAATAGGAAATTTATACACAGCGTCTACAAAATAACACTTACTATAGGCTGGTGCATGCCTCGAACAATTCAGTGCGTTTAATTTAAACGGTAAAAACTGTACGATGTCAACCAGTTCTTCGTCAGTAAATTTGTAGCCTGGCATAACAGAGTCTGGAACAAACAGTCTGGAATTCTCTCCCTTCTACTCTTCGTTCATCTCAAAGTCAAACCTTGAACACTTTCCGAAAACATCTTTTCCAGTCTGCATTTAATAGCCCCTAGCGACTTGTCCAGCGCCTTTGATTCATTCTACTGAATGATTATAGCGCTTAATCATTTTACTTACTTACTTACTTTCTTACTTAGACGTCAGTAGTGATCTAAATGGCGATATCGTTATGTTGTCTCGTGAAATAGCGTCCGTCAATGTCTCGTGTCTTTGAGACACGAGCCGCCTACAGTTCCACTCGCTGTAAAGCGTTAAGCCGACTCAGCGGTCGCTCGCCGGCTGATAGTCCATCTCCTGTGGCACGCTGGTAGTCACGTCAACTGAGTCAGTGACGTCACAGGAGCACCTGTCTGCCGATATGACGTCACCAATGATGAGTGTCGTTCACAGTTTCCTATTGACAACGTTCGCAGCAGTAGTCTTCGTTGCAGGTAATTTGCTATAATAAATGTGTTGTTATTTAGCGTATAGACTTCGCCTCGGTAGTCAAAATGATACAGGCTTTTGTGTCAGAAATAATACTTCAGCCGTAGGCAACACCGACCAGACTTTGTAGCCACATCGATTAACACAAGTAATGTGTTATGCTAACGCATTTATTTGGGATTTGAGAAATCACAGCGCAGTGTGACGCATATGATTTTCTGCGTTATATAAATATTTTACTTACTTACTTACTTAACGCAGTCAAACGTTGGATTTATTGCACCAACAACATCCGCAATGCTACAGTCGGCTAGATAAAGTGGGTCGCATGAATACGCTTTCAGAGCGCTAAATCGAAATCCTATATTTAGATAGGCGTCGTCAACTTTTCCGTTGGTCTGACATGTGCTTTACGAGAATGATTTTGGTCGTGTGTAGCACAGACGGAAGGTGACATGGGTTACGACTATGACGACGCTTACGACGAGTTGTATGTCGACAACGAACTCGGTGAGTAAAACGTGCCTCAGTCTTATACCTGATAGATCGTCAATGAATTACTCTCATGACAATCAGCGCTCCTTAGGTCGACTCTTCAGAGGCGACCTAAAAACCGGTCTCAAATGTCCGTCCGTGCGTGCGTACGTACGTACGTACGTACGTACGTACGTCCGCAAAAAGTTTCTTCGATTTCAATAAAATTTGGCATGTTGGTAGATGTCGATGAGTGATGCACGACGGTATGCAGTATGACCCGATTCAAGGTCAACGTCAAGGTCACTAGCCCTTCATAGTTGGAAATCCGGCCATTTTCAAAAGCTATCTCCTCCGCCATTTATAATGGGGGCTGGCAAATGACCACGGATTCTTAAAATAGGGCACAATGTCTAAAAATTTATTCGGGTCGGATTTGTGATATTTGTCCTAGTTTCTGTGTCACGTGACTTTGAAGTTGGCAGAAACGTCAATTGTGAAGAGTCGACCGTCAGTCCCGTACGAGGCTAATTTACTGTACGTTCTTGTTCATCTTTCGCTTTATCGACGTTTCACAGTTCTTGTCGTTGCTTCACTTATCGAAATTATTACTTATGCTTGTGTGTACCGATGATGGTGAAAGTTTTAGCAGCAGCCAGTTAGCCCTCTATATATTATTATTATCGTTTATTACGCCTCATGGCAGCACATATAAAATGCGTCTAAAAACATTCAAACATGAAGACAAACACCGTATACAAAACGTAGAAAGCAATATACAACAACTACTACAAAACTTACTAAAATTATAAAATACACAATCCTAAAATATGCAAGACAAATGATGCAAATTAACAGAACTGTATTTTGCCGTTTTTGTATGCGCCATCAACAAAATGTTTCCATGCTCTTTGATATTACTTGCTCTCATGTTAACAAACGGCATGCAGTACTTATGCGCGCGCTGTCTTGCATCTTACCACGTTTGATTTTGACTGCATGTGCAGACTGCAGATATAAGGTTAGGACGCATAAAATGTGTCAATTGTCAAATGTCAGCTCAGCTGCTGCAGAGGGACCGCGCGACGTACTACGTCAGTTGAAATCTTCTTAACTGCTTCACAAATGTAGTGAAAATCCCATTTGAAAAGGCTTTACCAAAGGTGAAGCACCTTGAAGGTCACTCAAAGTGATCGGAACTGCTGCTAAACCATAAGTGATAGATCACTTCCTAGTTCTACTAATGTTCTGTAGCATCAACGTCTCTATCTGGCACAATTAACAGCGCACGTGACAGCATGCCTGTGACCTTGAAAAGTCCTTCAGTTAGGCTACGAAAAGACAAACCACGTGCGCTTTCCGACTCGTGTGTAAACATACCGTAGTAAATTCGTGCTACGTTTCACGAGGTATGTAAGTTACAAAGGTTTCAAACAGCAAAAGTGATCTTTAAGGTCATTGGAGGGCATTAGCAATGGTGCCATTCGATAGGCCACATAAGATTTCCTATTAGTCTTCCATGGCAACTGTGTCTCTATCTTGCACCGTTTGCGAGATATCTATAAATAATAATCGGATTGTGAATTTGGCCATGGGCGTGGCTTACGTGGGCGGACGGGGCGGAC
>Ga0209780_1000795_pt1 | contig 18619 bp, 18 predicted proteins | sample WorMetexBAHAMAS2_FD_187384 | JGI IMG/M metagenome (GOLD analysis project Ga0209780, IMG submission 187384) | Marine gutless worms symbiont microbial communities from Max Planck institute for Marine Microbiology, Germany - Inanidrilus exumae... | ecosystem: Host-associated > Annelida > Digestive...
ACACACACACACACACACACATGGGCACAGACCACGCTACATGCAACATGTGTTGCAATAGGCCCCATGCCATGCGATGTGGCCTAATTACTCAAGAATAACAAAACACTTGAAATGTAACAATTACTTGCTTATATATGCAGAATACAACATGAACAAAGACGACTACAATAGGGCTGCCACCGCATCTCATTTCCGAATTCCACACAAATCTGCTAGTATAATGCAGTACATTTATCAGAATGGAGCGCATGCTGTAATACACCATCAAAATATATCACACACTAACACAGCAATGTCACAATTTTGAACTGCTTCTATTCAGTAGCACTTAACATTAAAAAAATAGCGTCACTAATGTCAATTGTTTCTATAATCATATATACAGAGAAAAACATTGCTTTACAGCCTTTGTACGTGCCATAAATTACACTATGGGACCATACGAACTGTTATTAGACATGTTATTACTCACTACCATTAAAAGTATTAACAATAAAACCGTATGGTAATCACCAAACGTTTAATCATTACCAGGGTTGTACCAAATATTCTATTCATATTCTATTCCAACCAATGTATTCGTATTCAGCTGAATGGTATTCTCAAAAATAGGCCAAATACGAATAAACAATAACAGACTTCGGTCGACTGAAGGTGATTTGCCACGACAGCGAGTAGTACTAGCAGTACTCAAGCTGCCACCTCAGCCCTCAGCAGCCGCAGCCATGCTGTGACAGTATGCGCAGTCACATGATGCAGAAGATACCGCACTGTCCATGCAAACATATGCCCGCCACAAGAGTCTCAATGCCTGTCCAGCTGACTTGCTGTATGTAGGTGAGCAGAGGAACACAAACTGATGTTCCCACTCCTCTATCTGTTTGCATCCGCTTAAAACATTAAGCGTCTGGATCAGGCCACTGCTGTGCCAGTCTGTACGCTGGCTGCAGCATGTCAGCTGGCCCAGAGCATCAAATCTACTCACCTGCTGGTGTGAGAACATGGCCAGACTTCAACTACTGAGTGCAACTATCTGTCTGCACCTGTGACCAGCATACCAAGTGAACATCTTAGCTGATGACACTTGCTCAGACTAATGAACATGTCTACTGGCTGAAAATGTTGAAAGCGTAGTTTTTTTTTAAATTAAAGTGAATGCAGTATAAACTCCAGTGTTGTTTGTGATAATGACCAGTGCTCAAATTACCGGGGATGGGGGATTACCCCACCCCACTGCAGTTGTGGACCCCATGTAATACATGGCGACAAAGGTCTCGGCACTATAGGCACCTCGGTGTTGCCCCCACTGGTTTTTTTCTTAGTTTGACCAATGATAATGACGACAATATTCTTCACAAAGACGACAACATCATATAAGAGTAACTATTCTTATTATATTCGTATCTGGCCAAATAATAGCTCCAATTATTCTCATTTGCCCAAAATGTAATTTCCGCCTATTTGGTACAGCTCCCATCACTACTCTTCACGAGTCATATAATGTGCAGCAGCATTGTACAATGTATATAATCCAACAGTGATGACAACAATGTATGCAGCATTAATACATTAATTTAGTTTCGCAATCAATGAAACTGTATTACAGACTTGTCACTGACAAAGGAAAGAAAAAAACAGACGGACAATTAGCAGTGTGAACAAGGAGCTTAAAGCTACGAGAACAACTCATATTTATGATGTCATATTTGTTCATACAGTTTGACCTCAACAAAAACACCGTATAAGTTTCCGACAATATTATCGTTATGGAACCATTGTGTTCATAAAACGTGCACGGCAGCCATTAATGTCAGTGATTACTGACAAACAAATAGTTGGTTATACTTAGCTGTCCTTACACTACCAATGTGTAACACTCCTCAATAGTAGCAGAAAAAATGTAAGTAACAAAAAGATTATTAAGTCTTTTTTAAAAGCTAAAGTCACACCTCATGCCCAGGCACGACTTGAACAATGCATCACTGATCTGAATGCTTGGTTTTTGTTTTAATGGTTTGTGTCCAAATGCGGGCAACTCTGAGGCTATCCTACGTGGTACTCATCAGCGTCTGCGCTCAGTTCCTTCAGTTTCTAGTGTCAACATTGTTACCTAGCCAGCACGTTATTTGCCGCCGTCGCATGTCCGTCTGTCACTAGCTTGTATTGTATCAAAATCACTAAACGTAGGATCACAATAATGCCACATGATAGCTCAGAGACTTAAGTTTTATGATGCAAAAGATCTTTACAAAATTGCATGGGATTAGCCCTACCGGGGACATAAAAAGCAGGTTGGGTAGGTAATAATAGCGTTTTTTGAACCAGCCAAGAAATCTGCGGCTCAGATGCCTTACCGTCCGCGACCGTGCACTGGCGCACGAATACGCAGTGTCATCAACAATTCTGGTGGTAGTCAAAGTTTGTTGATCACAGTTAAGGTCCAGTTGACATCAACAAGGTTTGCTGTATGGAGATCTGTTGACGGCACCTATGTCTCACTTCAGCATTATGCATGTGACATGCTCGCAATGCAATGGTTGAGACTGCTTATGATGCCTGTACAAAACTATGGAGGTAGCAGAGTAAAATGTGGCAGTTGCTGAAAGTGCTCCTGAGGCTGACGTGATCTGTTTGCATTACTGGTACAACAACAGGCCAACATTTCAACTGACACAGAGCGACGCGTTTGTCTCTGGGTGATAGCTGAGCTTCGTGTTAAATGTTAACATTAAAATTATATCATGCTGCTGATTCATGCAGAGTTAACTTGGTAATAATGAAATACCTGGCATCATCTGCAACAACAGTATTTTGCGAAAAACTGTTGTGAGGCTGCATGATGAGCTGCTGCAGACTATGAAGTAATATAAAGAAGCATTCAGATTTTCCAATTTCAGTAATGTCCTATGCCTTTGTGTAATTTAAAAGTGTTGTTTTTTAGCTGCACGTTAACTTAAAATAATAAAACAGTAACCTATATCCAACAACTACTGTCATTAAAATAATGGACTAACAACGCAGCGCAAAGTCCATTCAGATTATTCTAAAATGTAAAGACGAAATGCTGAGATTGTTTAAATATCAAAGATATGCATTTATTACAGACACACATACATAATGACAATTCAAGCACGTAAGAAATGCAGTAGTCATTATTAATGACTTTATTAGCTAACATGAATTAGTAAAACTACTTTGGTGGTAATTGAACAGCGGAACAACAAAATCTGCTCATCATCCGCATGCACGATTTAAGCATTCACAACAGAACGCCATGTATGAGCATTTCTAAATGCAACACTGATTAAAATGTCACGCAACATTAACAGCCAACTATCAGATATAGCAGACTGCAACCATCAGTGTGAGATCAAGTAAGCTTCTTCTTCGTGGGCGGAACAGAGTCGGTCTGAGATGGAGCGGCCTTCAAAGTCTTTTGCCGCTCTCTACAGACGCCAGTATACGAGACAGCAAGGGCTGCTACTAGCAATGCAACGCAGAACACAAATCCATCTGCCTGCCCGATGAGCTCCCGCATAACCGTGACAATTGATGCCAATAGACCATGTGGTGATTTGCTACGAGACTTGTCAGATTCATCCTGAAATCAAAGAAACATATATGTTAACAGTCCATCCCACGACGACAAAACATGTCTCAAACAGTACGTCCATCTAAATGTTTCTCAAGTGGACGAGTCTCCAAAGTACTAAATAAAGACAAGCCCTGCACTTCAGCAGTACAAAAACATGATCAATCCAGACTGTGCTCCAATGTATTCAAGCCACCATGAGAAATGCACTGAATAGAAAAAAAAGTACGTTAGTGAGGACTGAACTATATCCACACATGTCGATCCTACGTCCACACGCCGCGCGATATTCCACGAACATCGCATCTCTACCGGACGAATCGCCCAGCGCGTGGACCATGCGGATTCGTCCGATTTTGGGCTTCTGAGGAATAAAAGTTCACAATAAAAAATTAGCGCCGCATGGGACTGACAGTCAACTCTTCGCAACTGATGTTTCTGCCAACTTCAAAGTCACGTGACACAAAAACTAGGCCAAATATAAATAATCTGGCCCCAGCAAATTTAGATAGTGTACCCTAGTTTAAGAATCAGTGGTCAGCTGCCAGCTTCCATTGTAAATGGTGGAAGAGATAGCTTTTAAAAAAGGAAGGATATCCAACTTCCAACTTTAAAAGGCTCGTGACCTTGACCTTGGATCGTGTCATAACGCATACCGTCCTGCATCACTCATCGACCTCTAGCTACACGCAAAATGTCACTGAAATCGAAGAAACTTTTTGTGGACGAACGTACATACATACACATGTATGGACAGACATTTGAGACCGGCTTTATTAGGTCGACTCTAAAGAGTCGACCTAAAAATGTGTGATTCCCTGCCTTAAACCACAATGAACCGCTGAGAAAAATCTGACTCCTCTAGCTTTATCCTCGGCAGAGAAATCCGTAACTGTACAAACCCACATACACAAAAAAACAAACAAAGAAACAAACAGTAACCGATATATCCACACCTTGACTATTGGCATATGTGGTTAATAAACAGTTCTGATTGGTTGGCTGAGTGAAGTTTAGTGATACTTTCAACACAATTTGGGTCATATGATGCCTCTAAAGTAGGGCTGTACCGAATACGGTAGTCTCACTATTCGGCCGAATACCGAATATCTAGCATCAGTATTCGGCCAAATACGGTTCGAATTCGAATAGTTTAGACACAACTGTTGACGAGAACACACTTTTTAATATGCAGTAAAAAGTGCACAAATTGTACGACTAGCAGTTTAGAACTGTAGATGTCCGCTACAAACGTTCAACGGAACACTGCAGTTTGAAAGTCAAGTCCACAGTTATCAGCTATAATAAGCTTGAAGAAACACGAAAGTGACGAAACGTTCGTCGCAGTGTCGCAAATACCATTCATATGCAAATCTGAAATTACTTAATGGCTGGAGGACGCCTGCCGCAGCAACTGCAACACTGACCGGGTTTCTGGGCCCTGGACTGGATGCTGGGCCCATTATCGCCCGCACTGATTCATATCAGTCCATCTGAATTGGATCCTTGCAGCCGCACCTGTGTCGTCACGCTGTGGTGCAATTGGCTTCATCTAACAAAGACTGTTGACTGTTGACGCACGCCACGCTGTTTATGGTCCGCGTCTATTGTACCGTGGCATGGACTCCTATATAATAATTGCTAGTATATAGGACTCCATGACCAGGGAATATTTACGACCGTTTACGAGCTCAGACGAGTCTTTATGACGCTGGCAAACATTAATTGCTGTGTTTCAGCGTGGCCGCGTGAGCAGTTATCAACTATCCGTATTCGGGTTCCAAATCGTGGCAGTATTCGGCCGAATACGAATAGTCCATTTGGCCCACTATTCGGTCCGGTTCGAATTCGAATCGAATATTCGGTACAGCCCTACTCTAAAGTAATACCTTATTGTTAAAAGTTATATATATTTTAACAAAGTAAGTTTTAAGCAAAATGTTTTGCAGTTAGTATAAAAAGGACTTAATACTGAGAATTGCATAAGTAGGCTGCAAGTGGATAAAACTAAGAAGGTGAATTGCAGTTTAAAATTTTTAAAGAAAAATAAAAAATTTCACATGTTAGAATTGTAATTTATCACACAAATTGACACTTTTATAACATTTTTGCAAGTTCAGTGATTAAAGATAACTTTCTCAATGTTTTTATGAGAATAACACTGATAACATGATTGGTTATAAGAGGTACATTCCATCAGTAAATAAACGATTCAGATTACTGAAATCATTTGTAAGTGCTAAATATATGTCGTAACTGCTTCAAATGTATAAAAAAACCTCACAATGTAAATCTTAGCAGACTTCAGGTAACCAACAAAGTTTGGTTCGTCTGTCCACACGATTGGCAAGTACTCTCGCACGTGTTTACGACACCACCAATTGCTGCACAGCACAGACGTACAGGCGTGAACTTCAATATTAACAGCTGATCATAAAATATTAAACTGCATGTTACAGCAATCGCAATACTCGCGATCAACTGTGCCAGCTTACTTGTACAAACTAATGAGATAACTGCGACGTCACACACACACACACACCACACACGCATGCTTTTAACTGCCATTTTGCAAGCGAGCTTAAATCACTGCTTACCCCATTTTCTTTCGCCACCAGTTCTGAACCTATACATTCTGTCAGTGCTGTTGAATTTGTTGTCAACATCATTGCATCCTCGTATCGTATCCCCGGCTTAACTCCATCTACCTCCATTGTTGTACATTTGACCAATCAGCATTGTGTTTATGTTCCATTTGTCAAGTCACCCTTCCTAGTCACCAAACTGACCGGTTCAAATCACAGTAATTCTCTCATTTCTGCAATTTCGTTCCTCTCCTTCCCACATATCCATCACAGCATGCTCACTTGGACGTAAAATAACACTTCATACAAGTCGAAGAATTTTTTAAACAGCACACCTCCTTCAGAATAATTCAGAGGTAAAACAGATAGCAAATACGACCAGCAATGCAAAACAGACACAATCAACAGACAACATGAAATAGTGATTGACTAACTACAAGAGACACAGCACCTGTCACCCAGTGGAGCCCATCCTGCACTGTGTGCTTCTGCGATGGACGGCACGACACAACTGCAGCCACACAATAGACAACATACAAAATGCACAAGAAACAGCAGTATAAATAAATTAGCCCGGTGCGGGACTGGTGGTCGACTCTTTGCGACTGACGTTTCTCTCAAGTTCAAAGACACGTGATACAAAAAACAAGTATAAAAAATCCGGCCGGAAAAAAATTAGATATTGTGCCATAGTTTAAGAATCAGTGGTCAGTTTCTAGCTCCCATTGTAAATGGCAGAGGAGATAGCGTTTGAAAATGGAAGGATTTCCAACTTTCAAGGGCTCATGACCTTGACCTTGGATCGTGTCATACTGCATAGCATCGTGCATTACTCACTGACCTCTACCTACAAGTAAGACGCAAAAATTTTGTTGTTAATGGTATGCGATATTATATGGCATACCATAATTGATGGACCAGATAGAGTTGACATAAAATTTGCCAGGTTAAAATTAGGTTCCATCCCGCATTGTGTTACTGACAGTGGTCCCATCTCACAGTCCTGCCCAGCAGTAATTAATTAACGTGACTAGATGCCACGTGTCATGGTTATTACATTAGTTACATGAAACACAAGACATTCAAAAGATTACTAGCAATGCATCAAGATCTGCCTGTACTGATTACAGCAATGTATTCTCTGAAGCATTAATTTGTCATAAATGTTCTACTGCAGTCACTATTAAAGCACATACCTGGCATTTGTTGTCGTGAAGTGATAATGATACAGCTGAGCACGAATGTACTTCGGAGGATGGTTTGGATATGGATTGAATTCAATCAACTCCAAAACTGCAATATTAAAACAGTAACAAAAAGTCATAAATTAACAAGGCAACCACAGACAGCAAACTTCACTGCTGATGCTTCCACTCGGGGAAACTCCACCAAACACAACATCATCTTTGATTCTGTTCCATTGGCCCCATTAAGTGAAAATATGACATCATCTGCAAAACCTACTGCACTCTCATCAGAGGAGGACCGAGCCCTGGCCACAGTCAACATGTTCGGAGAATTTCGTGAAGTTGGACAAGTACTTTTTGAGATAAGTGAGTGGACAAACAGACAGAACGACAGATATACAGTAACGCTAGTTGCAGTATTTTGCACCCACATCCAGGGACAAAGTAAAAACCACGGCAAATAATAATAATGTTCGTTTATCCATTTAACGACATAACGCGCAATCTATAGAAGCAACATCTGCCACGCAGGGCGGGACTATATACAGAAGGCGTACAGCGATTGACAACCGCACCGACTTGAACTCGTGAACACTCACCAGATGGTGCGACCAGCACACATCGATAAAGTTGCTCACTACTCAATTTGTCAACTCCGAAAGGACGGAAAGCTGAGTTGGCCTAGTTGGTTGACCTATAGCGGACGACATACCCACATAAGTTGTCACCTAGCAGCTACAAGTCGAGCGTGGGAGAGGGAAAGTTCGACGGTCAAAGACCAATGTTCTACCACAGTGCCACGCAGCCATCTGCTACAAGCCTGGCTGTTTCATTAATAATGAATGGATTTATCACACACATAAGATCAGAATCTTCATTTTGGTCCCCTTCATTATTTCGTACTTTAATTTTGTCAGTAACATTAATTTTATGATATGTGTCGCAGAGTTGCAACCAATCCATTTTGTATTTTAAAGACAACTGTTTAATTAAACGAAATACAAAACTATAAAAGACATTTCTCTTAACTCTGAAACCTAGTTACAAGTTTCTGTGTACACAGTGTTGTTGAGTTCATTTCTCTTTTTTTTTAAACGGAAGAAATATGTTGAATAATGTTACAGACCTTCACGTTCATTCATCAGTAGGCGATAGACAAAGTTCAGGAACCATGGATTGTGCTGGTACGAGCCGAGAGCAGCGAACCACATCTGCCAGTCCAAGCGTGGCTGATGAGGAGCTGTGACAACAACCACCAACTTCATTATGCAAACATCTAATAACTGGTTCACTGGTCCCACATAAGTCAGCCCTCCAAACGGCATCTCGGTTGGTTCAGCCATTTTTGCATAGTACATCAGGGTGTCCAAAACACCGACAGACACAAAGACAACGCTACGTGTGATATCTGTCGCAACAGGCCACATCCATGCTGTGCATGCAATGCGGCCTAATGACAAATCAAAACAAAATGTTTCATTCTCCCCATGTAACTCAATTCACAACTAAAACTCTAAATTAACCACAGTGAAACAAGGACACCCACCAACAACGGGAGGTCTTCTGTACACGTCGCCGGGTTTGTACAGAAACTGATACTCCAGCCAACCGCCATCGGTGAAGTTGCTGCCTTCGACTATCACTTCTGGTCGGCCTCCGACACCCGTCATTCTAAAATGTATTCAGTACTTCACTTGTTCATCTTGTTCATCAACGTTACCCAATCCTCGTCTCCTTTATGTGCTTTCAGTTCAGAACACACTTCACGAATTGATGGAACAAATCACAAAAAAAATTATAAGTTTAATACTGGACTGACACGAATGGACCGAATAAATCACAAAATCATAAAAGTAATTTTAATACTGGACTGACATTGGGAGAATACCCCTTCCATCAGGACTCTGCACAAGGTAAGTAGTTGGTGTTTCCTTGCATGCTTTTAGACTGTTGGTTGGGTCACAGGAAGGACATCCAGTGCATAAAAAACCTTTGCCACTTATCCGAAAGGTTCACTACCGGAACAAGAGCAGGAACAAAGCCAATGGGCAACCTGGAAACGACCAATAAAACAAAGGTAGACAATTTTTAATGGTGTGTACTTCCCACATTTGATAGAACACTCTGGAAAAAATGGAGCAATTCTAACAAGACATCCTTCAGCTACCACCAATAAATCATCTAGGTTACAGCAGCAACCAAACCCACTTCTGCTAGATAAAAGTGTATCACCTTAATCAGCGAGTCGCGTATGCATCTTACCTATTACTTACTTTCTGTTTCATCAGCTTAGTTATCTGGTGTAATTTCAGGTTAAGCTGGAACTTCTTGGGATTTGTGAAGGTCTTTTACAGATCAGATGCTACTCCTGCCACCCAGCAAATAGCATCAAAGCACTGAAGTGACGTTTGACTGCACCCTTAACGTGCAAAAAGTATAGATCATCAAACCAATTATCATTTATAACTGATAAATTCAGTTTAGTAAAAATCACCTTCGTATTTATAGTATGATAAACAAAATATGCATAAGAGTGCAATAAGATGATGTCACTATCGTCTGATAATTTTAAAATAGCATATGCATGCACATGTTGAACTGACAATATCATATATTAATATTCTCATTCAATATAATCATGTACCGTCGAAAGAGTCCATATGAACTTGTCAGTTCAAAGTCGCGTACAGATGAATACCATTTGATAACTGTGGGAGGCAGCTTGTTTCGAGTGTTCTGCTCAATCACAGTATATGGCACCTGAAACGTGATAATACACAAGTAAATAGAGAGTGGTGCAGAAAACTCGGGTCACTGGCCACTACAAGTAAATTTGAAGATGGTCTTCGACACAACAGCATCGATGTAGATGCTTTTGCCACCTCGACGGCCTGCTGTTACCTTAACTTTTCACCTTCAAAATCTTATCAGGTCATCATTCATTAGCAGCTAATGGAAAAGTTTCATCGAGATTACTCAAGCAGGTCATGAGAAATCATTGTTACAAGATCTGTCCAAGCAAATGAACAAATGGGCGAACAGATGAATGTCGTCAATGCACAGCCTGAAACCACAATACCTTCACCGATACTCTCGGGTGGCAAAGGCAAAATATGTGCCACTACATTGTTGCACATAAATCTGTCAAATGTTGACCAATTTTCAAAGCCTCTAATCATCAGACTCGATAGTAAATTTTTAATATAACTGTTACTAAAGATCCTACTAGTGCTGTTACAACCACCGAACTTTCACAGCCAACGCGGTGGTTGGTTACCACTGAACCAACACCGCCATCGCGGTGTCTTACAGTGTTCTCGGCGGTCTTTCTGGGCGCTGTTTCCTGAAAACTGCCTCTCACTTCTGCAGAGCAGCGATAGTCATCTCGCATGAATGCACGGCGAGTCAGTCCAGTTGGTGACACGGCCCGCCCTCCCCCGAGTGTTTGCTTCCACACTCGCAAACGACAGCACTGCCGGGACTGCTGGGACAGTCTAGGCACTGTAGTGCACTAAGTGAGAACGTCGCGACAGTCTCACTTAGTGCACCCACTACCGTCACATGCAGTGAGCAATTACCGCATTCCAGGACAGCCGGAACGCGAAGCTGTGACAGCCACCTGTTTCCCATTAACCACCTTAGCCTTGACGCCCACTGATGTTAGCCACTGCCACCAGCATCGCAATGGCATGGCTGACCGAGTTGCAAATTCCTGCCACGGTAACAACACTAGATCCTACAAATCTCAAACGTGTTTCCACACTCCCATGTGACATGTCTCGCATCTTTCTGACAACAGTGGCCAACTGCTTAGCTTTATGTGGCACCGTGTGCATTTTGCAACTACAGAAAACGCAGAGGTACCACTAAATCACAAACAATACATTACTAATAACGACTCCACAGTGCCTATGATATACGAAAGCCTGCACGATCACATTGAGTGACAAAGTGAACTTCAATTTACCAAAGTTAACAAGAAAATAGCGATGGCAATGACGCCAAACAGCAAGCACCCGGACGCATTCGTAAGTCGACGAATAAAGCCACTTTCTTCCAGCAAACATCTGAAAAATCCCAACAACAGAGTCCCCTGCACATCAGTGATAAATGAACATGCTGCTTCAGTAATGTGACAGCTGTTCACGGTTATGTACTGTACAACAGGGTACTGACAGGTTACAGAACTACGCAGTGGCTTCAGACCTGAGCAATGATTGACAAATTTCCACTCCAAGAGAGATGATGCCAATCCATATGGTCACTGGTACCACGGATTGCACAAACTGCTCAAAATCTGTCGGAGTGAAAGCTGTAAAAATAAACACACAAACTAGTAAGCTTCTTGTACTAAAATTTGAAGATCACAGTAAATTGTAATAACTAAAAAAAGCACAATAATCTCATGATAGACATTAAATCGTATCAAATGAAAGCGAAATTCGACATCGGACTGGTTTGACCCTAAATTGTATGGCTCTCTTAAACAGACACATTTGGCGATCTCCTACTGCAGTTGAAACCAAAGTCTATCTCCATGAGACATATGTCATTCCTGTCTTTATATATGGGAGTGAGTCTTGGCCAATGACAAAAAGCCTATGTATGAAACTCAACTCTTTTGACATGCGGTAAAGGTAAAAGGTAAAGGCATAGATTTGTATAGCGCTTAACACATCTCTACAGTGCTCAGGATGGCGCGTGCTGAAGGGATCACACAGGTTTACCTGCCACCTGCACGTTTATCCACGAATGGAAAGAGCCATCCTGCCTTTATTTCGACCCCAAAAGGATAAGCTGGCCTGGTTGGTGGACTTGTAGCAGATGTTTTACCCACATAAGTGGTCACCCATCAGCTGCAGGACAGGGAGTTTGCCAGCGAAAGACCGGCGTTCCACCACTGTGCCATGCAACCAACCAGTGGTGACTTGGGAAGATTCTGAGAATTCCTTACACCAGGCACGTAGCCAATGCAGAGGTTAGGAATACCACAGAATGTGAGCCTCTCTCTGACTTGGTAAGATATATGCGGTTGCAGTACTCTGGTCATCCAAATAAACACTGGAATTAGCCAAATGGGTTCTTTATGGACCTGATGTTCTTCCTATCATTCAACTGCTAGTGTTAAAGCACTTAAGGGGAAACAAAGTACTGACTTCATTTACAACCAGACTCCTGGCAGGTCACTGTTCCCTTTATGATAGCTCTTAATCTCCAATGCCAGTATCATATGGCTACTGCTAAAAACAATCCATATTTCACAACCAAGTTTTCAATTAAACAGTACAATCACTTACCAACAGCAAATTCAAGTTTCATTTGTTCAAAGTTCACACGAAGGGAGAAGTAATGAACGCTGATGTAAATCAGTGAACCAAAAACAAGGACATCAAACAGCAGTCGTACTGCTCGGCGGCCACGAGTCCCACTAGGGCGCTTCTCATCTGCATGTAAGACGAACAAGACAAGTAACGTCTCAACCAACTCAAATGACTGCAGTACTTTCTGTCACAGAGTGGCACAAAAGCCTGCATGTCCAAAGAAACTATTATCAACTGAAACACCTAAGAACCTTTAATGAAAAATTATGCACAAAATAAAATGGAAAATACAGTCTGACAAAGCATTTCGGCTAACAAGTTATCAAAAGATAACCATTTAGTTGCAGAAAAATATGTGACACTATAGTATAAATAAATTAGCCCCGTGCGGGACTGACGGTCGACTCTTCAGAACTGACGATTCTGCCAAGTTCAAAGTCACGTGACACAAAAACTAGACCAAATATCACAAATCGGGCCAGATCAAATTTAGATATTGTGCTCTAGCTTAAGAATCCATGGTCAGTTTCCAGCTGCCATTGCTAATGGCGGAGGATATAGCTCTTGAAAATGGCTGGATTCCAACTATGAAGCGCTTGTGACCTTGACCTTGGATCAGGTCATACTGCATACCGTCATGCGTAGACTTCATCGACCTCTACCTGCACGCCAAATTTTGTTGAAATCGAAGAAACTTTTTGTGGATGGTCGTGTGTACAGACGGACGTCGTTTGGACATACGTATGTACAAATGGACAGACGGACATTTAAGACCGGCTTTATTAGGTCGACTCTGGGGAAGAGTCCACTTAAAAAGGTCATTTATCTGTGTAAAATTTCTTCAAATATGTAAGTAGAACGTGAAATAAAATGATACCCAAGCATGCAGCTTTGGATGCAGTCCATCCTAACAACCACTCATCATCAGCAAGTGACAGACAAAGGAAAATGGTTACAATGTTGAAGAAGTTGTAGTTGCCAGTCAACAAGATGAGCAACATCAGCAACACCTAACAACGACAAACCATCATTTCATGCAGTCATCATTGTTTCACACTTAGGTTTCTTCTCCGCTAACTGATGCCTTTATTAACATATACTGACTTCATATATCATTGATCTAAACAACGGACGCACTATCACAAGGGATCCCTATATCTTTTGGCCCCATGTACCCTTTCATCACGTCAAAATGTCATTACCTCCTTTTCCAAGACTGTCCAACATGAAAGATGCATTCTAAATGATATAAAATGTTATGCAATGTAAAATCATGCTATTTGTAATTAAATTGTGCCATGTGGATCATCTGCCATGTGCACTGCCCAGCTAGACAATGACTGGAATTACTTCAGCTATATGTGCTAAAAGATCAACATTCAAACAGTCTGTCAATATGTGGGCAAAAACGCCCCTCTGAAATACTGAAATTCTCCGTGAAGAATTTCCCTGGTTGGGAACCGACTTAACTGCCATTGCACCATGTCCTAGGTGGTGTCACATCTTCAACCACATGGTCCCTTATAACTTTACAGTATACACTTCACACACAGTTGCGTATTGATGAAGTCGACTGCACTTTCCTGCTGTCAGGACCACAATGAAACCACCAGACGGGCTACACCCACTAGCTCATGGACAGCTGAGCATGGTTGTATTTGCCATTCTCCACACATTCCTCACATGGTCAATCAGAGACAGACGACACATTTATCAACGTATGATAATGTGACATAAACTTTACTGTTCAGTATGCATATTTTGTGTTTACATGACAGAGCAGAATCGTGTCATTACCAATTCAGTATCAGTATTAACATCAGTATTAGACACATACTTGCATCATTAGGTCGACTCTTGTGAGTCGACCTAATAGTGGGTCTCAAATGTCCATCCATCCGTGCACAAAAAGTTTTCAATAAAATTTGGCATGGAGATAGAGGTCGATGAGTGATGCACGACGGAATGTAATATGACCCGATCCAAGGTTAAGGTCACTAACCCTTGAAAGTTAGAAATCCTTCCATTTTCAAAAGCTATCTCCTCTGCCATTTACAACGGAAGCTGGCATCTGACCACTGATTCTTAAACTAAGGCACAATATCTAAATTTGATCAGGCTGGATTTTTATGTTTGTCCTAGTTTTTGCATCATGTGACTTTGAACTTGGCAGAAACATTAGTTGTGAAGAGTCGACCGTCAGTCCCGCACGGGGCTAATTTATTTTCTGATTGGTTCGGGTGGATGATGGCTGATTTCCTTCCTTCACCTCCTGTGAAAAAGAATCCTTGGGATAAATGACACAGGTTTTTACACACTAGATAAACAACAGTTCAGTGTAAGGCAAACCATTAGTTTCAGTGGCCTCACCCTTTCCTGAGTCAATAACAGATCTCTAGACGCCAGTACTCAGACTACAGTAACAGACAACGTCGTTTACCCAACCTGGCCAGAAGCGGCAAATAATCTGTATCTCCGCGACGGTAGAAAGAACATGAACGGCAATACAAGCTGTATCACAAACGTGCTAACAACACTGAACTTCTGAACAGACTCAGGCAACTGGTGAGCATACCACGCCACTGGTGTCGGAATACACTACAAACAGATTACAAGTCATCTAGATCATGATTAACATATAATATAAGATGATTAATATATCACGATTAACTCCCGATCAAATTCCAGAATAAATTCAACATTCATCTAATGTGAAGCAATATGACAGATCAAGACAGCACTTAAAAAGTTATTCAGTAATATTAATGACTCAAGTTTTATTTGCAGTGAGCATACCTGAGTTTCATAATGGTACTGCAATGCTAAAATACAAACAAATACAACATCAAACATCTCATCATGACAACTATGCAATAAATAGAGCAATTACCAGTATATTACGGACGTTAAAATAGTTTTGCAAATATATTCAATTACCGAAAGCAGATATTCGAAGAGGGTGGTTGGTTAATGGCACTTTCAACACAATTTAGGTCATATTGTACGTTTAAAGTAATAATTTACTGTGAAAAATTAGACATTCACAGAAACTGGTGTCATAGCTCTTGTGTACTGCCGGCATCAGTGCTTTGATTGTGCGCACAGTATCAGAATGACTGAAGTGGGAGAGGGGGCACCTTGGGTGGTGGCACCATGCTGGTTTAGCAAAATTAGCAGCATAGATGGTGTCCGAAAAACATGTGCATATTAATGCACGACTGAAACCACAAACACATTCACTGATAATTCGTGTTTGCCGTACTTTCATTATTTGTTTACGAAATTTAGTTATGAGAAACACACCACAACACACAAGAGCATGGCAACAACCATTGGACCAAAGGAATGAACTGAGCAACAGTAAAATAATTTGTCAACAGATTTTATTTTTAAAATTGTCCAACTCTAAATATCAAACTTTGAGAATCAAACAGCAATAAAACTTCAAAATCTATAAGTTGTTTTTGATAATCATTTAAAAACCTTATATTATATCATGCCAGATACACTTTAACAGGTGTCAGATCATGACTTATATCACAATACACATAGAAGAAACTTTTATTATTCATTATTTCACATCAATATTATCATTAATAATAAAGTCTTTTCACCGGATAATTTTCTATCGTTTTCTTGCAATGTTTAATAGGGCATCTCTATCAGTCTGCCTGCATTTGTTGGGTTACATCTACACTCGACTACATAAATTTAACGTGAACATAAAATACCGTACATTGAGTTCCAATATGACTTCAAAGTCTGACATACCAGTAAGACCCCACCAAGTTGGACATCCGCTGTTCATTTTCACAACAAATGATGAAAACATGAGGCGAAACAGCAACCACTTGACGAGCCACATTGTAATGTTATCATGTTGTCGAAACCAGCGGTCACGGGACACTGGAAACCACACTACTGGTGCAATAATTATTGCCAAAAAACCAACCTCCAGCAGCAATATGTCCCTACATCATACAGTCAAACGGCTAATAAACAAACCAGTACAGGGCACAGGCATACAACCTCAGAATTATAAAAATTAGCCCCATACAGGACTGGCGGTCGACTCCTACTTACTGCCAGCTTCAAAATCACGTGACACAAAAACTAGGACAAACATCACAAATCCAGCCCCGATAAGCTTTAGGTATTAAGCCCTAATTTCAGAAACTGTGGTCATTTGCCAGCCCCATTATAAATGGGGGAGGAGATAGCCTGTGAAAATAACCGAATTTCCAACTTTCAAGGGCTCATGACCTTGACCTTGGATCGCGTCAACAACTCAATACTGCATACCATCATGCATCACTCATCGACCCCTACCTACATACCAAATTTGATTGAAATCAAAGAAACTTTTTGTGGACGGACAAACAGGCATACGGACGGATGTACGGACGGGAGAACAGACATTTTACACACACGTTATAGGACGACTTGGAGGAGTCAACCTAAAAATATACAACAACACTTCTGATTCTGTCATCAATGGTGATGGTGTGACGTTTAGGACTGGCAGTGGTTCACCAACCACTCGTGGTCGGCGGCGGCAACGGAGGAAAATTTTTAATCAGCAGCAGTTGCATAAGCAACTAGAATTACGACAAATCACAACATCATAGGCTGATACGGCAAAAATACTGTTTTGTTCTGCATTCTTTATGTGAATTTCATGTAGACTGTAATAAATTTTATGCGACTTTATGTCATTTTAAAAGGTTTACTATTGTAGTTGACATTAAGTACTGCCACATATTCCTGTATTTTATTATGTATTGCAATTTTTACCATTTCCAGAGTTTTAGCATAATTTACAGTATGTGCTTAGCTTTCGTTTATGCCACTGTAAATGCACGGAGAGCGCTGTGTTGTTCATGCATTGCATAATTTGTAGTTAATGCCATGTATTGCACGAACAAATAAAATGAAGACCAAAAAAAAATTACTTAATTATATTGTTACTGTCTATTGAAAACTGTAACTGAATCCACACAAACCAACAACACTAATAAGACATTAATCAATCGACTAAAATACTAATAATAATAATAATAATAATGACAGTAAGTCAGTGAAATGTCTTTCATTATCTTGACAGTGCTTCCACTAAGCATTCTTCTGGAGGCAGCCATACATTTAAAAGAAACTGTAAAGTAACTCCAAATTTAAATTTTGCGGCCTCTCTACAAATAAAAATTTTAGGGTTCATAACAAAAAACTCCAAATTCTTACCACTGAAACCAGAGAAAAACTTGACCAACCTTGATAGACACACACACACAAAACAAATTTAATATAATTATCAGCAGTAACAAACATCAATAAAACAAATTTTCATAAAGCAATATGTTGCAAGCAAACTGTCGTAACTAATACCACACAGGGATGTTAAAATCGTTTTTTCTGATATTCCATTCTCGGAAGTTTGGAACCAAAAATTTGATTTTTTTTCGATTATCGTTTATCAGCCGACGCAAGAAACTGGTTCAGACAGGCGTCAAGTACAGATGATGAGTCCGGCTGTGCGGCTGTCCATCGATAACGAGAACGATAAAAAATTTTGATAATCCAATTTTCAAAAATCGTTTAACAACCCTACATCAAACGCGTGAGAATATGGGAGAATATGGAAGATGGTCTTTGTGCTGTAGGTGACACTCACATCGATCGCTGTCGTTAATCCCTACCTCCCCCATTATGTCTGCGTCCTATGCACAATGTTCACACCTGAGGCCTGACAACTAAAGACACTCCCCCACTGACACATCAAAGGCCGCTCTGGCCGCGGTACACTAGACGAACACATGCTGACCACACGTGCATGCATTGCCGTTCAAATGCATGGATCACCAATGGAGACGCTTCCGCCGCGGCTGATTATTGTGCCTTTTAATATGCACCTAAAAACTGCCAGTTACGGCGCAA
>Ga0209780_1000797_pt1 | contig 18615 bp, 11 predicted proteins | sample WorMetexBAHAMAS2_FD_187384 | JGI IMG/M metagenome (GOLD analysis project Ga0209780, IMG submission 187384) | Marine gutless worms symbiont microbial communities from Max Planck institute for Marine Microbiology, Germany - Inanidrilus exumae... | ecosystem: Host-associated > Annelida > Digestive...
ATCTATACGTTATACGACGTGTTTCCGCCCAAGGATGTGGTTTTTGGGGGTCTTGTTCATACTGCTCCCCATTTTGGAAGCGTGAATAGGCATTTTCAAGATTAACGTGCAAAATATTAAAATTTGCATACTACCGAAATTACTGCACCAATTACAGCCAAATTTTGCACAGTCACAAAGACTACCAAATACTCTTCGTGGGTGGTCCCAACACGCGTAAAACAAATCCAAGACGGCGGACGGCCGTCATCTTAAAAAATCGAAAATCGGCCATATCTCCGGAAGGGTTCGACCGATCTTCACGAAATTTGGCACGATGACGCAAATTGGGCCTCCGAACGGGACCGGAAGTTAAAATTTTCAACTTTTGAAAATCCAAGATAGCGGACGGCCGCCATCTTGAAAATCCCGAAAATCGGCTATATCTCCGGAACGTTTCGACCGATCTTCGCGGACATGCGGGCGGAGTTTACACGCATGATGTGCAAATCGCAGATGCTGGATGCTGCCGACATGCAATGTCAGATGTCGGAATGCAGCAGTCAATCATATAGCGTGGTGCTTTTTGTTGCAGACATCGGTGGACGGTTGCACACAGTATTTTGCGAAAGTAAGGAATTGTTAACGCACGAACGCCTATTTTATGTACCGGAAAAAATGACCCCAGTTGTTATACAGTAGAATTTAACAGTTCGCACGTGCATAACAAACAACTCATTGAAAATCCATGAACAATTAGCACAGATGGTGGCCTTGCCCCCAGAACTCGTTTTCGGCTTTGGCATTTTGGCCTTATACATCTTTGACGAACAAGCCTGCAAACGTAAGACAGTTTTGTGAACCTTCGTGGTGTATGCACATCGGATCTGGTTTGCTTTCTCTGCATCGCAGTTTGTCAGCTCTGTGGATCGATGTCCCGAAATCCAATTAGCTGGAGAATATTCAGACCGCGTCGACGCAGAGCAGTGCTCCGGAGTTGCCTGCATGCAGTCAAGTGGTCCTATATAATGGCATCTATACATAGCTACTTTGGTGCATTACCGTATAGTGTAAATATTAATCAATCAGTCAAACAGTTTGTTTATATTTTCCATATTTTCCGCCATCGCAGAGGGACCGCTGTCAGTTGAAATCTTGTCAGATGTTGCACAACTGTATGAAAAATTGCAGTTGAAAAGGATTGCAGTAGGCGAGTGACCTTGGAGGGAATGGCGCTATTCGATATGCAATATCATTTTCCATCAAGTCTGTATTAACATCATATCTGTCTTGCACCGTTTCCGACATATTAACACTTTTGTAGTGTATGTGACTGCCTGTGATCTTGAGAAGTCGTATCTAAACTGACGGATTTGTAGTTTCCATATGACTATGTAAGCAAGGCGATCACTAAACACGCTCAGCTGCGCTGCGGGAGGCGCGTAACTGGCAACTGTTAAGTCGCGCCGCTAACATACCATTTTTGACACGGAAAACTGAGATTGAATTATAACGCCAGGGAGGTTAGCAGTTTTAACACTGCTGTAGCTGAATAGGCTATAGATCGTCTGAAATCTGGAAAGTACAAGCTGAAGGCATGCGACGCGGCCAAACTACCTGTTTCACAAATCCTACCCCCCGTAGTTTCACTTCTTCCTCCCGGGCTATTGCCTGTACCGTTTCTTCTGAGGTACTCGGTTTTTGTTTTTATTTGTTTTTTCATTATTTTATCGGTTCTGTGCCGTGCGCTAGATTAAGCTGTCCATCTCGTCAGCTTTTGAGCGCACGTTAATCTGCCGTACCGTATAGTATCGTATAGCGCACCATTTCGGCCTGACAATAAGGAGGACCGAAGTACCTACGCGTTAACATTGGTCAGAAGAGCGATTATAACTTTTAAACGAATATTTTAACCAAAGCAACATCGCAAGCACAAATGTGCATTTTACGATTGGTCGTCATCTCGTTGGTTCTATCGTGTACGCACTATGGCAACGTAATTACGCCACACGCACAAGTTCAAAGCGTCCTACGGTCTTACGGACCGACTGCAGTCGATGCTGAATGCCGCAGCGAGATTGATGAGTAATAGGGCGTGAACGTTTAAATTATTAGCCCACCCGGAGGCATCGCGATGCCGCCGACAGGCTGATTTTTAACCGACGATTTTCTTTTTTTTAAATGTTGCCCTATCATTCGACAGTGGGTGGACGGATCACAACGCGGATTTGTGCGTTTACACCGTCGATGAAAAATATTACTGCAGCTAAAATTTGACGAACTTCCGTCAAGGGACGTTGCCATCGCAACCAATTTTGTCGTGCGAGACAGCGACAAGTTGACATACTTCGTCTTTATTGTCGTGTGCCGGCATTTTGCAACAGTTGGGAAGAAAGCAAAACCTATACACATAACGAGACCTACGATGAACTTTCTATATCTTGCAAAAATATCGTGATCTTTAGTGCAGTAAATCCTTAAAATGTAATATGTTTATTTATTTATTTATTTTAAAACTTTAGAGAACATAGATAATACAATATAATAACTAAGATAAAAATCGTATAGAACTCCACGACGATCACAGGGCATAAAACGCCGCTAGCATGACGCCGCAACATAAACACACAGAAAAACATAAAACGAATTAAAGTTAAAATCTGTAATGCAAGTAATTCGATAGGTCTACTCGTGCCAGTGCATTTGTAAATTGTTCAAAGAGGTGGCACTGGTAACAGCTGATGGCAAAATAATTCCAACATAAAACATAACGATGAAAAAATCACTCTGATAGTACGACAAAAGGGGACTTTACAGCCGCAGTCAGAACGTTACTTTATAATCGCCAGTTTATTGCTGTCGATCGGTCGTCTAACACACTAGCCCGTAGGCCTAGTTCTCGGTCTGTGTAAGAAGACAACGAATACCGAATCGAATTTCGAATTCTACAATCGGAGCTTCGAATATTAGAATAAAACGAGTTTAAATCCCTAATTGTTTGTATTGGCATTTTACAATGGATGGGAATATCGCAATGTCGATTGTTGCGTTGACATCGATGATGATTGCTCTACGTATGTTAAAAATTTCGGTAACTTTGGACCAGTAATCTCGGAGATTTTTTGGAGAGTTTGCATGGGTGGGTGGGCGCACATAAGCAAAAATACGCACGTTATAGGAATGGTCTAAGGCATAGCCAACGGTCGCTATAGTGAAGGGGGTTTGGAGTATTTCTTTACGAATAAAATAATTTAATAGTTTTCAGGGAATTAGTTAATTCTTTATGTGTCATATATACGCTACACCTTTACGACGTGCGTGCATGCCGTAGTTCCCTATTCTATTTGTATCCAGGTTATATGTCGCGGCATATGGGTTATTAAAGACGGTTAAATCGCTGCTAACCACGGTCTACCCTGGCTATATAACCCTAGAGTGTCGACTGTTAGCTTTGACAACTGGAACCTCGTGGTTTAACCTGTAGTTCAGTGGCCTAAGTTTGACATTTGACACTTACTGGATAACGGTCACTAACCTTTACGATCCAGGGAGATCCATTCAATCGGCGGCGACTAGCTATCGTCGACGTTTCGCCGGCATTATAATTCAGTTACATGTGGGCATGTGGCTTTCGTTTGCGTAGCGTACGACTCCAAACAATGACGATGCGCCAGGGTTAATGTCTAACCTAGATAGGTCAATGACACCACTCTGTTATCTTTTTTGCCTTTCAGTAGCAGTCTCTTTGATTGTTTGAACTGCGATTTCTGTGATCATCGTGCGATTAAAAGTATTACGTCGTGTACTAGTGTATGGTGTATAGTCGAACGTTTGTCCTGTACGAGAGCCAAACGTGCCGGCGACCCATCATAGATTGTAGTCAGTCGTATCGTCCGACATTTAATATTGTTTTGCCGGCTTGTGACAAACAGACAGACATACATACAGACAGACAGAGTGACGGACAGACGGACGTACGACGACAGCATATACCGCGCTAGCATAGCATCATGCGTTAAAAACGTTATTGGCGTCTATTATAGTTCAATTGACAGCGTAACGTAATTACGGGCATGCACAAATCTAACATGTCGTAAAGTAAAACTAAATTAATACTTTTTGTTCCAAACTCTCAAATTGTTGCAGGCTTCGCGGATGTAGTAAATAGTAATTCCATGGGCACCTTCGAGTATAGTAAGCAAGTGTTCTGAAAGTACTAATAAATTGAATGATGGACAGAACTAGATTGCCTTCACTCAAGGTCGCACCAACCATTTTATGAACATTTTAGCCGACCTAAAATATCATCTGCTGTTACTTATTTGCGGTTTTAAATTCAGTTCTGCTTTTCTACAATATTTGTTTTGGTATCTCGATGATTTACGGCCAGCCATTCCAGAAATTGCTGACCACCAGTTTCCTCCTGTGATCGCGAACTTTGAGGCATGACCTTCACGTTCATATTTATCCTAGATAAATGTCAAGATAAACCATCATGCCAAATATCTAGGTTGAAGGCCATTTGGTTAAAAAGTTGCTGTTCGGACACACAGACAGATACACACACACGACTGATTGCTCTATACCTGGACCACTAAAGTGGTCGGCAAAGATCAAGTTTACACCAGTCCAATTTCAGAAAGTTCCGCCACAGTGATCTAATTTCAAAAAGCGATTGGTTGTGTGCTGTCCGAAACAACAACCGCAACAGTATGTCAAATGCCTGCCCAACTAACTGGGGTATCTACATGTATGTCCTGCTTGGTTTTACTTTACTTTTATTCAAGCAAATAAAATCAGTACCCTTTGGGTAGGGTATGGGAATCAAAACCCCGGCCAATTGATTGTAACATTGTCAATCAATCGGTCGCAGGCTTGTACATAAGTAGCTATGTAAAGCAACCTATCAAAAACAACGGAAGATCTAGTCGACCACGTATAATGAGCTCCATCAGCAGCTGCGCTCGCGGCCGGTACAGACTTAAGGCCTGTTCACATCGCCGTAACTGGACTGAATTGAACTGAACAAGTAGTACAGTTTAGTTCAGTTCAGTCCCTGCGATGCGAACGGGCCTTTAATTAACACTGCAACATTGCGTTTCTGCTGTACGATGCCGACTACAGAGAATGGAAGCGCCAATAGTTCTGAAAACAATTTCACTGATCGCTATCGTGTTTCGTCCAACCGCAGCAAATTTGCTGCGGTTGGACGAAACACGATAGCGATCAGTGAAATTGTTCCATTCACTGTAGTTAACAGCGTTCATTTGCCGAAAATCGCTGCCACGCATTCCGTAAATGTTAATAATCACGACTTTGCCTGACTTCCTTATTTGCATAATATAATCATGTTTTTTTATAATGAGTCAGAGTGAGTGTATGCGAGATTCAACTACAGCAGAGAGACCGCGCGACGCTATCAGTGTCAGTTTAAATAATGTCAAAACCCCGGCCAATTGATTGTAACATTGTCAATCAATCGGTCGCAGGCTTGTACATAAGTAGCTATGTAAAGCAACCTATCAAAAACAACGGAAGATCTAGTCGACCACGTATAATGAGCTCCATCAGCAGCTGCGCTCGCGGCCGGTACAGACTTAAGGCCTGTTCACATCGCCGTAACTGGACTGAATTGAACTGAACAAGTAGTACAGTTTAGTTCAGTTCAGTCCCTGCGATGCGAACGGGCCTTTAATTAACACTGCAACATTGCGTTTCTGCTGTACGATGCCGACTACAGAGAATGGAAGCGCCAATAGTTCTGAAAACAATTTCACTGATCGCTATCGTGTTTCGTCCAACCGATGCACAACGAGGCATCGCATTTGTAAAGGCATGCGACAGGTGAGCGATCTTGAATGTCACGTATGAACGGTATGGTCCCTGGACGCAGCACGATTCGATAGGCCAAATGTCACGTCCTCAGACGTTATAACACTATAACGAGTGTTCATAACCACAGCCAACTGTCATGTTATTGTCTGACCCGACTTGTGAAACCTTCGCACGTCCCTGAATAGATTGTCTGTCAGTTAACATTTGCTTGCAAATGCACTTGGTACATACAAACTCCGCTTGCTTGCGCAATTCTGCAAATCATTGGGTAAGATACGATGTCATACAATACGGAAATGCACAGCATACGCTAAAAGCGGACGTACTGGAAAACTAACAAAAACCAGTTAATGCACTGAACTGTGATATTCAGACTTATGACACATGTTCAGTCAATAAACAAATTTAATGTAGAACGTTTGTTACGAGCTTTGCACGCAAATTCTTTTGTCAGAGCGCGTCACAGTTCTTCGCGAGTTCCGTACGTCATTTAATTATCGCAAAATGCGTCTCTTCTCCGCCATGTTTCTCCTCAACGTGCAGGTCTTAACCCTATATAAGGCGGTGGCCAACATTCTGCCACTGAGATGCGGTCACTGAAACGGGCGGTGGCAAGTATTTTGCCACCATTTTGTTACATTTTTAATATCTAGCCTGGGGGTTCTTGGGGGCTTCTGCCTTATAAAGGGTTGGCGTCTCAATGAGTGAGCTCATCAGTACAGCAGCAGCAGCAGCAGCAGCAGCAGCAATGGCTGCGTTTTTTATCCAGAAAGGACTAACCCAGTCCGAGACGAGATCACTCGGACGAGATTGATAATCTTTATTTACCGGAATGTGAAACCAGTACCAAATAAGTAAAAAAGAGAAAAGATTAGTCTGCTTCGGCGTTAAAGAACAGTGCAAGCAGTTCCGGCCTGTTTATTTTGACGTTGCTCTAGCAATTTTCTCTGTAAACAGACCGGAACAACACTTGCGTAAATCCTAAATTTACTCATTTAACTAAATACGGATTACCGAAAGCGAGTAGAGCGTTGGACTTGCCATCAACAGGTTGCGGGTTCAAATCCTACTCGGGCCTAAACTGCGTAACAACTTTGGTCAAGTTGTTCACACCTATGTGCCTCTGGTACCGGCCATGGGGGTGATGCTCTGCGGCTGGGAAGGTAACCGCAGGCCTGACGGAAAGTAATAGCAGCCTACCGCCGGGTAAATGACTTATAGTCACCTGCGGGCTGACTGCCTGTACACCGGGATCAGCTCCGGGCCCAACGCTCGGTAAGCCTTTACCTTCTTTATCATCTACAAAACTGACCGTTTCAGAAAAGCATAAAGCCTACCTATGCATGGCTACCAGTGCAGCCACATAGCGAATACATAGCGAATTTCGGCGCCTCAATTGATCATTCAGTAGAGCGTTGATTGCTGGCGTTGTTCGCCTTACAGATGTCTGTACTGCTACTACTATTACTACTACTACTACTACTACTACTTCATCCTGAAGAGGAGTGCGAAGTATTGCAATCATCGTGTCTATACGTTTGTCTGTTTGTTTGTCTGTCTGTTTGTCTCGCCGCTTGCATATCTCAAAAACCACACGGCCAAATTTCCCGAAATTTTCTGTTTTCTGTTACTCGTGACCGTGGATCGGTCTTCCACTGACGACAGTGCGATACGTTATCTACTTTCGGTTTTGTGGATGATGTTATCTTTTCATATGATAAAGAGAACAGGCCAAAATCAAAGACGACACGTATGCACGGTGTGTTTCATCGAGATCACCAGGTGGCGAAGTCTGCCGTTTTCGACTGCATTTTGTTATTATTACGGTTGCTGTTATTAAAAGAATGGGAAAATAAAGACGGCAGGAAGATACTAGCTAGCTGGCCTCCTCATTTATGCAGCGAGTAGAGCTGACCATCTGCCGCCTCACGCCCTCAACAAGCTGAGCGACACACAATGTTTTATGCAATGCATGACATGGTTTGCATGACAAACGGACTGAAAATCCGGCATCCGAAAACGAAGACAAATATTTTGAGTGAGTCAAGAATCAAGTCCTGTGTAGCACATTTGACGCCGGTTCCTACACCAGACTGCAGTTCTTGCGCGCCGTAAGACACAGTGTATACGCACACACCGACGCTCCGCAGCCGCGCCAGGAGCCGGCAAGCACTGACGAGTGACGACGACGAGGACAACGATCAACAGGCGACTACGACTGCAGCTGCGACGTCGTCATCTGCGTCATCATCATCCAATGCTTCCACAGCCCATCCAACTGCTGTGAAGTGTGCCTGCCTGCTTCAACCGCCGACTGGAAGCGCCTTAGTTTCATGCGAACATGCGCGTTTTTTGCTCAAGCTGCATCGACAGAATTGTGACTATGCACGCTGGCTATCCGATCTGTCGTACTGACATTCAGGTGGTACTCCATCTGTATTATTAAAAATAATGTAATATCTAACTTCTGACTACTACTAATTGTGCTTTCGTCGCCTTTCAGACTACATATACTAGGTAGACTAACAGGTACAGCTAATACTTCAGATCATCGTCATGACTTTTAGAGTTTTATCACCCCCCATATGTTTATTTTACTTTCCATTGTCGCTATTTGTATAATTAGTTGGCGTGTTATATGATCAACGTATTAATTAATGGATTGACTGTAGAACTACACTGTTACGAGCTAGAATATGTTTGCTTTATGTGTCGTTTTACAGTTCGTTACAATTTGTGTTGTCGCTATTTGTATCACGTTTGTTACGTGCACAGTGATTAGCAATTAACTTACCAGGTACAGCTGATACTTCAGATCATCGTGTGCATGTTTTCGATTAAAATATGGGAATAAAAAGGCTAAGTGATGACAGAACTACACCGATAATAACCGAAGAGTGTTTTTGTTCCACCCTATAGCATACCAGACCGTACCTACATATTAATTTTGGTCCGTCATTTTCAGGTCCTGCATTTTCAGTCACCCCTATAGGATGTCATTTTGAAGTTTTTTTGCCACGCAGGAACGACAGTGTACCGATTAGGATGAAATTTAGAGTAGGAGAGTAGCCATATGTCGACTCCACGCCAAATTTCATCCTCATTTGGTGCAAGAATGGGGCCTGGGACCCAAAAACGGTTAAAATGTATTAACATTTGAAACACAAAAAGTGACAAAACGCCTTCAGGGGCGTAACGATCCCTTGCGCGATTCTTACGAAATTGTCAGGTTTTGTGTGCAGTTCTACGGCTGATACAGTTTGTACATTTGGCTCGATTCGCTAAAGGGGCTCCGAAATTATGGGAGTTTAAGTGCGGAGGTTCGTTTTCCCCACTTTTTCTGTGCCTTGGGACACTCACTATACGTCGAATTCAAAAAAAATCGAGACGCAAAAATAGTACGAACTCCTTTATCATGATGCAGAGTATGGTGGGGTTCGGACTTCGCCTCCGCCGGGGAGGCGAAAAAGTCCGATGTCTGTTTTTTTGTTTGTCCGCCATGCTTTTGAACGGTAAAATGTGAACGCGAGATCGCTATCGAGTTGTTTGAACTCAGAAAGTAGCTTAATGTTAGCAGAAACGATGTTGATATCAATAGATTGGGGAAAGTTTGTAGTTGTGCATCCGAGTTCAAGTTGACATACACTGACACCGATAGTTTATCAACGTCCTGGTTCATTTCGTCAGCTTCATCATCCTGTTGAACAGTCTGCTTATCACGCACAGCAGCATCACATCAGCATCTCCCGCCACGCACTGTCCCGCTTCAGAGGCAAACAGAGTCGATTTACGGAACTAGTTGTTTTAACGCAGTAACAGTATCCGAGCTGATAGCTTCACTGTAGGCCACGTGACTATGACGATAAAAACGCGAAGTCCCACGCAGCGCCACCAGCCCATCTGACTTCGAAAATGTGTTCGCATCCGACGTGTAGTTTCGCCGCTATAGGCGCCGAAAATTTTGGGAAATGACCCCTGAGGTTAAAAAAACACCCATAATTCCGGAACCACTTGAGTGAATCCCCTAAATGTTATTAGCTAACCAACAATTGCAATCCCATAAACGCTAAAAGTTTATTTACAAAATCGCACAAAGGACGCGTCATTGAGGAGCGTTTGCATTCCGAAATTTAACATTCAATTTTAGGGGTCCCAACCCCAACCCCAACCCTGCACCGATGGGGTGAAATTTGGCGAGTAGGAGTCGACCATCGGAAATCGACTACTCCACGCCAAATTTCACCCCATTGGTGCAACGTGTCACCCCTGCATGGCGGAAAACCTCAAAATCATCCCCTGCGTAACCGAAATATCTGCGTATGTGCTGTGCGCACCCTGCCGGTAATAATAATAAAAATAGTAATGTGCGTTAATCAATTCAAAGTCAAATTCACACGCTGTAGAAGACGATCGTTATTCAACAAACGAGCTACTAACAGGATATTACTTTGCTTTGGCTTGCTATAACTTCGACCTACATCTACCGATTTTGAAAATTTTTTTTGCTTTCTTCAATTTTGTTGAAATGCAACTCATATTCACGCTGCTATAGACTCCCCAAATCTTGTAATTAATACAGTTTAGCTCACGAGAAATAGCTCGTGAGAAATAAAGTTGAAAGTACTGCGCGAAATTTCGCAAGCAGCATCCGTATACCCTACAAATGGTCAGGGGGTTAGCCAGCGCCGCTCAAGCCCGCGGCTCGTGCTCCGCGCGCCGTCCGTACGCCGCTGCAAATCATTGCCGATCGTGGACATCTGACTATAGTCTATACATGTAGTTGGTGAAACCTGTGGCCCGTCGGAAATTTGAAACTAGCGGGCCGCAAGCCGATCGACCGCCGTAGGCGCGAGGTTTATCGGGTTACTAATCGCAGGTCGTTAATACAAGTGAAACCAGAAACGGACGCATACTTTGATACAGTATAAACTTGCATTTGGTAAATATTTACAATTTTAACCACTGTCCATCACCATTTTTGAGCTCGCCGGGACTTGAACTCACGTACGCGCTATTAACGTTGCAATCTGAAACGATAACATAACTAGTATACATAGGCAGTCGTATCGACATGCAGACCCACGCCGGCAGCCGCAGCACACGGCCGTAGCAGCACGCGTCACTAGCAGTCGTGCAACCATGACGGTTTTCGTAATCATGTGACCTTGACCTTTGACCTTTTGACCTCTGGGTCAATGCATGCCGGGCGACTACTATAGAGTATATGTGTACCAAGTTTGGTGTTGATAGCTCAAGCCGTTTTCCTTTAAAGCGCGGAAAAACAGACAGACAGACAAACAAACAAACAGATGCGACTGATCGCCCTACCCACGCCGGCGGCTATACAGCCGGCGTGGGTAACTACCGGGTATAATCGGCCATCTGTCTCCCATCACACTTGCGCTGTGTCACACACGCACGTGATGGACCTGTATTCGATGGCACACTGCAATTGCTATAGTTCCTACATTGCTGTAGTCACAGCTAGAACAAGACAGCCTACGCCAATTGTCGCTGATAGCGGACCGTCGGCAGTCGTACACGAACAACATTCTACTTACTTTATAGCGTTGGAAGTAAACATCATCAGTCGTCAGTCTAAATAACTGCGAAAATGGTGAATAGTGCACTGTATGTATTCGTGCTGTTGCTACTTTTGACCACGGGAACAGCAGTACGAGTCAGGCTGATTGGAGGCTCAGGTCCATATGAAGGACGTGTTGAAGTTTATTATGGCGGCAGATGGGGAACGGTATGTGATGATTATTTTACTAACGCGGCAGCAAGAGTAGTTTGCTTCTCTCTCGGTTATGGACGCGGCGGGTATATTGTTGGTCGTCGCTACGGTGCCGGCAGTGCACGGATTTGGTTGGATGACGTTCGTTGCACTGGATCGGAAACGAGCATCTCGTCGTGTCCACACCGCAGCTGGGGCAGTTACAGCTGTTCTCGCAGTGAAGCTATCTCGGTTTCATGCATCATAGTGAGATTGGTTGACGGACCAAGTCTACGCGAAGGACGTCTTGAAGTGTACCATCACAACCGCGTCTGGGGAACGGTGTGTCATAATAACTTTAGTCACGCAGCGGCACGAGTTGTTTGTTCCATGCTCGGATACGAAGATGCCGGCCAGTATATTGGTAACCGCTATGGTGCCGGTAGTGGAACGATTTGGTTGGACAGCGTTCAGTGCAATGGAACGGAAACGAACATTGACGGTTGTCGGCACAGCGGCTGGGGCAATCACGGCTGTGAACACGATGAAGACGTCTCCGTCTCGTGTTTCAGTGGAATGAGGTTGGTTGGAAACTCAGGTTCAAAAGGACGTCTTGAGGTGTATCATAACGGCACGTGGGGAACGGTGTGTGATAACGGATTCACTGACACAGCAGCGAGAGTCGTTTGCTACACTCTCGGATACGGACACACCGGACGGTTTACTGGTAACAGCTACGGTGGCGGTCGAGGACGAATTTGGCTGGACGACGTTCGATGCAATGGCTCGGAATCTCACATCACAGAATGCCGACACAACGGTTGGGGCCGTCACAACTGTAAACACAGCGAAGATGTTTCCGTCTCGTGTATCGCCGACTCGGCTGAAGCCGTCGCGCTGGTTGGAGGAAATCCACGAGTTGGACGTCTTGAAGTGTTTCACGGCACGCAGTGGGGAACCGTTTGTGAGGACGGATTCACTGACGCAGCAGCAAGAGTCGTTTGCTATTCTCTTGGATTCGGCTATGTCGGAAGAAAGGTGGACATTAACCTCTACGGTGTGGGCAACGGGCTTATTTGGTTTGACAACGTCGTCTGCAATGGGACAGAACGGTACATCGGCGAATGCTCACACGGCGACTGGAGAGTTCACAGCTGTGGGCACCATCAAGATGTCGCCATCTCTTGCATCGATAACTCGTCGGCAGCTAATGTGGATGCCTCGGCAGCGTCAGTCACTCCAGTGAGACTGGTTGGAGGCTCGAGTTCGAGAGGGCGTCTTGAAGTTCTTCATAAGGGAGTCTGGGGAACAGTTTGTGACGATTCTTTCACCGTCGCCGCAGCAATTGTCGTTTGCAAGATGCTCGGATTCGAGTCAGGGAGTGAAATTAATAATATAGACTACGTAACTAATCGCGGACCGATCTGGCTAGACGAGGTACGATGCTACGGCGAGGAGAGAGACATTGCCGAGTGTTCACACAACGACTGGGGCGTTCATGACTGTGAACAACGTGAAGCGGTCGCTGTCTCTTGCTCTTACACCGAGTTTGGAGTTCGATTGAACGGAGGCCGCGATCCACGAGAAGGACGACTTGAGGTGTTTTTCAACGGCAGTTGGACACAAGTATGTGACGGGTTCAACTACGCGACAGCCTTAGTCGTTTGTAACATGCTCGGATTTGGACACATCGGACGACCGATTAGTCTCACTACAGTCAACTACCAGTACGGTCGTGACCGTGATAGTGAACAGGTTTGGCTGAACTCGGTTTGGTGTACAGGGAAGGAAGAAAATATCGCCGATTGTGACCCAAGTCCCTGGCCTACAACTCACTGTTCACACGACGAGGAACGAGCCATCTCGTGCCTTTCAGACGATGCAGTTGCGCTGTTTGGAGGCGGAAGTCCACGCGAAGGACGTCTTGAGGTGTATCATAACGGCATATGGGGAGCCGTTTGCGATAATGGATTCACCGACGCAGCAGCAAACGTCGTTTGCAACTCTCTCGGATACGGATACACGGGCCGAAAGATGACAATTAACTCCTACGGCTTCGGAAAAGGAATAATTTGGTTGGACGACATTCACTGCGTTGGAACGGAAAGACACATCGGCGAGTGTTCGCACAGCGGGTGGGACGTTCACGACTGTACACACGATGTAGACGTTGCTGTCTCCTGCGTTGGTGAGCCATCTGTAGCAAGTACTACGTCATTGTCATCTGCATCGTCCACCACCATTTCCACTACGTCCACGTCCATGTCATCTCCTACGTCCACTGCCAGTTCCACCACGGTGACGTCATCTCCGTCATCAACTGTTAGATCCACCACGTCGACCTCACCTCCTACGTCAAGCACTAAGTCGACGTCATCTTCATCGTCCACCAGACGTTCCACTGCGTCCACGTCATCTCCTACGTCCACTGCCAGTTCCACCACGGTGACGTCATCTCTGTCATCATCTGTCAGATCTACCACATCGACCTCACCTCTTACGCCAAGCACTAAGTCGACGTCATCTTCATCGTCCACCAGACGTTCCACTGCGTCCACGTCGTCTCCTCCGTCAGCTGTCAGTTCCACTACGGTGACGTCATCTCCTATGTCGATGTCCACATCAAAACTATCCCCTTCATCCACCGTTAGCTCCACCACGTCGATTCGAAACGACAACAATTACAGTGCTCCTGTTACAATGCATTTATGGCTGATCGTTGTCGGTGGACTCATGTCGATTTTCTGTGTCCTCTTTATCTGCGTCATCTTTACCATCGCCTGCAGGTTCTTCAGGATGGAAGAGCAAATTCGCCGTGAGCCACGCCAGGAACGTACTGAAGTGGCTGTGATTCCGGTGCACGCGACCGCATCCACCAACAGACACAACGACCAAGTGCCAGTGCGTTATGAAAATCTGGCCACTAACGTCGGCGCCGCTAACTACAACGCTTGCAGCTACTTCCAACAACCGTCCGCTCCTGTGACTGAGGCAGTCGGCGGCGTTGATACCGGAGACATTTCTCATGAGCCGTTCGCGAGGTACGAGTTTGTGATGGATGATCAAGGGCGCTTTTCAAGAGTCCAACCTTCACGCAATACTTTCAAGGGGAACCGACCCATGTTTTAAGAAAGTTCGGAATTGAACTTTACACTTTTCACTTTCATGAATAAACACAACTTTGAATTAATAATTAGTGGTTGGCGTAATTAGATATACTCACATGGAAAAAGTCGCTAACCGTTGGTGAATTGAGAATAGGCATAAAAGCATCCTTTTGGGCTTGTACATGTGTGCTTAAAGCACGTACCTGCAATCCTGCAGTGTTCTTTCTTGAAAACAACAATTTGAAAGTAAAAGAAAGATGTTTTTTTTAAATAACGCAATTGTGGACATTTCGGAACATTATCTGACATCAGATGTCTCAGATTGCCGCGGTAGCCTAGCCGCTAAACATTTTCGATGCATTATTAAACATCACGACTATTTTTATTATTGTTAATATCTTGACTATGTTAAAGAGAACAAGGTTAAATATTGGGGATTTCCCAATGGATATACCCCAAATAATATACTCATCCTGCTTTGTCTTCTGTACGCGTAGAATGCCCACGGTTTATCGTCAGTTAGGCGTACATTTATTATTCGGCTCGAAGATAGGCTTCAGCTGAATATTGGATTCACTTTACGGCGCGTTTTGGCGGTATTCACGCGTTCGGTAATAACTCCGCCGAGAGTCAACCGATTTGGATGAAAGCTGGAGCACTCTTGAGTACATTATCGGCTGCTGGCCCTGGCAGATGTTGGACGCGATGAGCGCAGTAGCGACAGCTGGAGAGCCAGGCGAATTTTTTTGTCAGGTAGGCCTAAGCAACGCAAGATTTCACCGGCAAAATTTCACGAAATTTGAACACAACACGTCGATCGGTGTCGATATGAAAACTTTTGGAACAGAATTTTAAAAATGTTATCGTAAGGGGTCGTTTTTCCAAAAGACGCAAAAAAATTCTTCAAAATTTTTAATGTCTTGCGACTTCAGGCCGCCATAACTCCGCAATTATTACAGATCGCCGGAAAATCACTACCAAAATAATCGTCTACGGGATTTTTAGTTTCATTTTAACCGTTGGAATCAATTCGAAGTCATTCCCTGGCCTGTACACTCCGTACAAAAACTCCCCAAATTTTCTCCGACGTCCGACGCTGGTTAACAACACGACAGATAACGCCGACATCATTCAGTCGCAGGCAGTCAATCACAATCGACTATTGAGTCACGCGACACTACAGGCCTCGTCGAATGCAGGAAGTAAGCAGTTTGTGCTCAGATAGTCGAACGCTTCGAGCCGAATACTGTATTGTGGGCATTCCATACAATACAGCTGTCTAGTTAGACACTATTCTGTTCGCTGACTTTCTCACACGTCGAATCTCCTGTACGTGAAATAAATGTCGCAAGATTTGTTTAAGAGACGTTTTGGCGGTTTCAGAACTCTTACTTTGTGCTTAGATGTTATTTTTTGTGCTTAGATGTGGTAACTGAAGTTGATAATGACGCTGATTGTACATACACTGATATGTTTAGCTTTGTAAGACGATCATAATAATCATGAGACAACATTCAGTAGATTTGTAAGTTTATTGATATATTTAGCCGCGTGACGCTGTGATAGCAAAGTATATGCTATGGCCCGGTGTCCGTCCGTCCGTCTGTCTGACTTTTCTGTCTGTCCGTCTGCACCGTCATACGCCGGTACTCTATCGAGAAGAAAGCACGCATTATCATACACTCAACGCCAAATCGATTCAGTTTTATGGCAGCAAAAATCCTGCTGAAATTCTAATGGTGTCACCCTCAACGAAGCCCAAATAAACGTGGCTGGGAAAAATTTGCGATTTTCGACCAGTAACTAGTCATCTTGGAAACGGTACAAGAGAGAAATAGTCACTTTGGGAAGTAAATAGGAAGTCGCATATGTTCCATCAAACGGTGACTTTGCCTATGACCTTGAGTGACCCTCACCATCTGAAAACAACCAATATTTGAAAATTTTGTCAATATTTTATTTGCTGACCTAAAGATATCAAACGACCCCAAAGAGGGCATGGTGGTTGTCATATGACTCATCTTAAATTTTTGGACTTTCGTCTTATCTTTGGAATGGGTAAAGCTATAGGTAATTCAAAGTTAATTCACTGATCGACCGTAGCAATTTAGTAACAACCTACACAGGATAAACTTACACCAAAATGGACATGTTAAGGCCATGTTATGATGTTATCCCTTTAAGTTTAAAAAAATAGATGACAATATTTTGAAAAGGGTAAAAGATAGAACTGTTGCAATAGAAGACTAATAAAATCGTACGTGACCTATCGAAAGGTGCCGTCATTAATGACCTTGAATGACCTTGGATGTCACTTCCGTTATCTGAAATTTTTCTAAATCCATTTGTCAGAAAATGTACCACATGTTAGCTACAAAATGTTTACAAGGGCATCTATGTGCAGACATGGCTTGTAATTTTAACTGTCGTAACGAAATTGACGGACTCCTAAAGGTCACAGGCAGCCACGTACGCTGAAAAAATGGTAATGTCTGAAGGATAAGCCTACAAGATAGAAACGTTGTTCTTACGGAACAATAAGCTTAATAAGCTTGTAAGTCATGTTTAGCTTATCGGATAGCGTTATTTCAAAGGACTTTGAGTGATCTTTAGCGTCATTCACCTATTTTAAGTCTTTTCGAGTGCAATTTCTCGTACATTTGTGCAGCAATTGACAAGATTTCAACTGACACAGCTCGAGAGCGTCGCGCGGTTCCTCTGCGATGCGTGAGCTTGTTGTATGAACGTTGAATGTGTTGTTTTAGTCTAGACGACACTAACTTTGAATGTTGTTTTAATTACTGTGGTTATTCTAAACTGTTACTTGTAGCTCAAGATCGTTGTCTGATATCACGCCCCCGGTAGGTGCACGCAGTATTGCGAACAGCATGTATGTATGGCTGTTTGCTACCGACAGGAAGCGCGCAGCGCATTATGCATGCCGGTATTTAAATTATTCACGGGTGATTTTGAAGTTTTCGCTTCGTAGTGGCGGTGCTGTAGGACCCAAAGCAGATTTTTTAAAACCCAATTTCAGAATACAAACGCCCGCAGCGGCGTATCCCTTGCGCGATTTTTACTAATTCTCAGCGTTTTCAGGGATATCATAATCGGTTTAATTACTATAATTCGGCACATTTCGCTCGAGGGGTTTCGGAGTTATGGGGGATTTAAATTAAGGGTGCTTTTCCACAAATTTTCAGCGCCCTGTGACGGCAAAACTATAAGTCGAATGCGAAGACGTTCTAGAGGTGCAGAAATGGTAGGACTTCTTCTATCACCATGTCCAGATTGGTGGGGCTGGGACTTCGCATAGGGCCTACCGCCGGGGAGCGAAGTGGTTCGATGCTTTATGTTTTGTTTTGTCTATCATGCCTTAGAACGATAAAGTTTGTGCTAGCGACTTCTTTATCGAGGCATTGGAATATAGTAACTATTTTGGTGTTGGATAGGGGAAAGTTTGTATACATGCAGTTGTGTACCCGCGTTCAACTATGTCTCGCTAGGTAGCGCCACCTCAGAATATTGAAGTTGAAAATATGCCAATATTGTTTTTTCGCCCCTCAAGGGCGATAGAATACACCGATTAAGATGAAACTTGGGCATTTTTAAATTTAAGCGTAAATTATGGGTAGCGTAGACTATAGGTATACCGTGTCATTTTTGATCATGATCGGACAAAATGGTGCGTACAGGAACCCGCGATAATTACAACATTGGTCAAATTTGCGTTGTTAGCAGTAAACTTGTAGCAAAGTCGTCTATTAAAGACACATTACATCCTAAACATGTCGCTTCACTACCTTGTGAAATATACAACGTTTGGACTGCAAACATTGGCCACTGGTTCCGTGTTTTGCGCCACTCTATACCGATAAGATTTTTAGCGAACGTGATACTTACGTTCACGTTCGCTATATGCTATCGCAATTCCGTCTGTCTGTCGTCTGTGACGTTGGTGCACCCTACTCAGGCGGT
>Ga0209780_1000798_pt1 | contig 18613 bp, 19 predicted proteins | sample WorMetexBAHAMAS2_FD_187384 | JGI IMG/M metagenome (GOLD analysis project Ga0209780, IMG submission 187384) | Marine gutless worms symbiont microbial communities from Max Planck institute for Marine Microbiology, Germany - Inanidrilus exumae... | ecosystem: Host-associated > Annelida > Digestive...
TCGCCTTCCTCGGTGGAATTGAACATGTACGGGTCATCCGGATCGATCGGAAAACCCGGAGGGGCCACTTCCTCAGGAAGCGGGCTGCCTTTGATGATCGCCATAATTTCTCCTCCGCGTGCTCATCATTGCGGTCGAGCGTGGCTTCCGGAACCATTCCCGGACAGTGCTCGACCCAGTGCTCCACTGCCCTCAACACTACGGGTTGCCGAACGGCCACATATCCCCTGTTTGGGTATGAAGTGGATCGACACGCGGCCGACAGAGCCGTGTGAACCCTGACCTTGGCGACAGATACAGGCTAGAAACACAGGACAGAAAGGCAGGCTAGTGGTTCGATCGTGACGCCTGATACCCGAGCGTCACGTGAATCGAACCACAACATCTATGGACCTAGTGGTGCTTCCGCCGATACGGATGGGCACCATCCGTTTCGGCCGCACCACTAGCAAGCTGCGGCAGCGAAGGGGGATTCCCATGATGACCACCAAGCCGATCGTCACGTTGACCCTCAACTCGAGCGTCGACGTCCAATGGGAGGTCGACGAGATGGTCCCGGAGCGGAAGCTTCGGTCGTCTTCGTCGCTGAACTTCCCCGGCGGCGGTGGGATCAACGTGTCGCGCGTCATCAAGACGCTGGGCGGCTTGAGTATTTCCATCTACACGGCCGGCTGGTTCACCGGCCACTTCATGCGGGAACTGGTGGAGGCTCACGGGTTGCTCACTCAGGTGGTCCCCATCGCCGGTCAGACGCGGGCCAGCGCGACCGTCTTCGAACGATCCACCGGCCAGGAGTACCGCATCACGCCGCCGGGGCCCGAACTTACCGAAACCGAATGGCGGGCGTGCCTGGACGCGGCCCTGGACTACGAAGCGGATTACATCGTCGCCACCGGCAGCCTGCCGCGCGGCGTTCCGGAGGATTTTTACGCCCGCCTGGCGGCGGCGGCGAAAAAGCGCGGCACGCGGGTGGTGCTCGACACGTCCGGAACGGCGCTGTCCGACGCCCTCGCCGAAGGCGTCCATGTGGTCAAGCCGAACCTGCGCGAACTCGAACACCTTGTGGGCGGCAAGGCGATCACGCCGCAGGACCAGGAATCCATGTGCCGGAAGATCATCGGCGACGGTCGGGCAGACATGGTCGCGTTGACGCTCGGCGCGGAGGGCGCGCTGCTGGTCTGGAGTGGTGGGGCCGAACGCCTTCAGGCCCCCGACATTGCGGTGAAGAGCGCGGTGGGCGCCGGCGACAGCTTCGTCGCCGGCATCACCTTCGGGCTGGCTCGCGGCATGTCGGAGGAGGACGCGTTCGCCCTCGGCGTGGCCACCGGCACCGCAACGGTGATGACGGCCGGGACGGAGCTCTGCCACCGCGGGGACGTGGACCGCCTGTATCAGCAGATCACGACGAAACCCCTGCAGGTCTAAGAGGGATTGGGCGGCGGCGAACGGCGGCAATCAGGACCCCCTTGTTGCCGAAGGTTCTCTCGCCACGAAGATCGCCTTGAGCTAGAATTTTGCGCCGCACAAAAGGCGGCCGCGATCGCGCGACGGGACGGGTGAGGGGAGCATTCAATGAGCGAAGTCCTCGAGAACAGGACCTTCGACGAGATTAACGTCGGGGACAGCGTCAGCCTGACCCGTGCGTTCCGCCGTGAAGACCTGGAGACCTGGGCCGCGGTGACCGGAAACACCGCCCTGGTTCATGCCTATGACGTGGCCGCGCGCGAAGGGGTTGCCAGCGAAGGCGGCGGCTATGGTTCCTGGGGCATCGCCTTTCTGTCGACGATTGTCGGCACCAAGCTGCCTGGTCCGGGCACGATCACCCGATCGGGTAACATCTACCATGTCAGTCCGCTCACCGTGGGAGTGCAAGTAACGGGCACCGTGACGGTCATCTCCAAGAACGCCGACGATCGGTCGGTGGTTCTCGAGTGTCGATGCATCGAGGCAGGCGGCAAGGAAATCATCACGGGCCAGATCGAAGCGGTCGCCCCGCCGAAGAAGATCAAAGAGACGGTGGATGAGTTGCCCCGGGTGCATCTGCGCCGGGAGGACCGGTATCTCAAACTGCTGGGCATGTGTGAGGACCTGCCGGCGGCGACCACGGCGGTCGTCCATCCGTGCAGCGACGATGCGCTTACCGGCGCTATCCAGGCCGCCGAGCGCGGCCTCATCAACCCCATACTGGTGGGGCCGGAACCCAGAATCAGGGCGATCGCCGACGCCGAAGAGCTGGACATCTCGCCTTATGCGCTGGTCCCTGCGGAGCACAGCCATCATGCCGCCGAGCAAGCGGTCGCCATGGTGCGGGCCGGCGAGGCGGAACTGCTGATGAAGGGCAGCCTCCACACCGACGAGCTGCTGACGGAAGTGCTTCGGCGTGAGACCGGCATCCGCACGGAACGCCGACTCAGTCACTGCTTTCTGCTGAGCGTCCCCACCTACGCCCACCCCTTCATACTGACCGATGCCGCCATCAACATCGCGCCCGACCTGATGGGCAAGCGCGACATCTGCCAGAATGCCATCGATATCGCCCACGCCATGGGAATACCCGAACCGAAAGTGGCGATCCTCGCCGCGGTCGAAACGGTCAACCCGTCGATGCCGGCCACACTCGACGCCGCGGCGCTCTGCAAAATGGCGGATCGCGGTCAGATCACCGGCGCCGTCTTGGACGGCCCGCTCGCCTTCGACAACGCCGCCGACGAGGAGGCGGCGAAGACCAAGGGCATCGTCTCGCCGGTGGCCGGCAAGGCCGACGTCCTGGTTGTCCCCGACCTGGAGGCCGGCAACATGTTGGCAAAGCAGCTCACCTTCATGGCGGAGGCCGACGCGGCGGGCATCGTCGCCGGTGCCCGCGTACCGATCATCCTGACCAACCGCGCCGACAGCGTGCGCACGCGGCTCGCCTCCTGCGCCGTCGCCACCCTGCTGGCCGACGCCCAACGCCGGAGCGCAGCCGGCCTCAAAGCCGCCGAGTAGACGCCATGACCGACGCGATCCTGGTGATCAACGCCGGCTCGTCGAGCATCAAGTTCGCCGGCTACGCGGCGGATGGCGGCGATGAGCCCAGACTCCTCGGCAAGGGACAGGTGGAAGGTCTCCGGACCGAGCCGCGCTTCGAGTGCGAGGACGCGGATGGCGCGACCCTCGGTGAGCACACGTCGGCGGAGCCGATCGGTCATAACGTGGCCATCGACTACATCTTCGACTGGATTCAGACCAACGCCGAGGATGCCAGGATCGTCGCCGCCGGCCATCGGGTCGTCTTCGGCGGCGGCGCCTATGGCGGTCCGACCCTGGTGGACGATGCTGTGATCGCGGGAATCGAGGCCCTGGTCCCGTTCTTCCCGCTGCACCTGCCGCACAACATCGCGGCCATCCGGGCCCTGGCGCAGGAGCGTCCGGGCCTGCCGCAGGTGGCGTGTTTCGATAACAGCTTCCACCGGACGCTGCCGCGGGTGGCGCAGTGGTTCGCCCTGCCTCGGGCGATGTTCGAAATGGGCATCCGCCGCTACGGTTTCCATGGCCTGTCCTACGAGTACATCGCCCACAAGCTCCCCGAATTTGCGCCCGACGCGGACCGTGTGGCGGTTGCCCACCTGGGCAGCGGCGCCAGCATGTGTGCCTTGCGCGGCGGCGAAAGCGTCGAGTGCACGCTGTCCTTCAGCGGCCTCGACGGCCTGCCGATGGGCACCCGGACCGGCACCCTCGATCCCGGCGTGATTCTGCACTTTATGCAGTCGCTGGGTATGGACGCGGCGGCGATCGAACGGCTGGTCTACACTGAATCCGGCCTGCTCGGCGTCTCCGGGGTCAGCAACGACCTGCGTGATCTGTTGGCCAGCGACGATCCTCACGCCGCGGAGGCGATCGAGCTGTTCGTCTATCACATCGCCAAGCAACTGGGCGCGTTGGCCGCCGTCCTCGAGGGGCTGGACGCGGTGGTGTTTACTGCCGGCGTCGGCGAGAACGCCACCGACATCCGGGCCCGTGTCTGCCAACGTGCCGCTTAGCTGGGCATCCGGCTCGACCCCGCCGCCAACCAACGCGGCGGTCCGCGCATCAGCGTCGAGGACAGCCCTGTCTCGGTCTGGGTGATTCCCACCGACGAGGAACGCATGATCGCCACTCACACGGCGCGCGCCCTACGGCTTCAATGATGACACCGCCGTTCGCAAGGAGAAGACGATGACAGAGCTGACCTCCACCGAGCAGTACTTCCAGGATCTGCAAAAACTGATCGAGAGCCCGACCGGGGCGTTGGAGGGGAAGAAGGCGCTTGTCCTCGGCATCGCGAACGACCAGTCCATCGCCTATGGCTGCGCTCGGGCCTTCCGGGCCTTCGGCGCCGACCTCGCCATCACCTACCTGAACGAGAAGAGCAAGAAATATACCGAGCCGCTGGCCGAACAGCTGGAGGCATCCCTGTTCCTTCCCTGCGACGTCCGCGAAGAGGGACAGATGGAAGCCGTGTTCCAAGCCATCGAGCAGAAGTGGGGCCGGTTGGACATCGCGCTCCATTCGATTGCCTTCGCGCCGCGCGAGGACCTGCACGGCCGGGTCGTCGACTGCTCGAAGGAGGGCTTCCTGATGGCCATGGACGTTTCGTGCCATTCGTTCTTGCGCATGGCAAAGCTGGCCGAGCCGCTGATGAAGGACGGCGGATCGCTGTTTACCATGAGCTATTACGGCGCCGAGAAGGTGGTGGAGCGGTACAACGTCATGGGGCCGGTGAAGGCGGCCCTCGAGGCGTCCGCGCGCTATCTCGCCGCGGAACTGGGGCCGAAGGGCATTCGCGTTCATCCCATCTCGCCGGGGCCGATCCGCACCCGCGCGGCCTCCGGCATCGACCGGTTCGACGAGCTGATGGAGGACGCGGCGAAGCGCGCGCCCAGCCGTATGCTTGTCACCATCGAGGACGTGGGCGTGGCGACGGCGTTCCTCGCCACCGACTACGCCCGGCTGGTCACCGGCAACACGCAGTACATCGACGGCGGCTACCACATCGTCGGATAGCCACCGGTCAGTAGCGACCCGCCGGTCTTACTTCACCGTGATCGAGATCACCGGGCTCGCCACCGGCGGATCGTGCGGCACATGGTTCAGGTCCCCCAGCAAGAGCTGCAGGGTGTGTGTCCCCGACGCCAGTTCCACGGTCGCTTCGGTCTGGCCGCCGCCGAAATGGCGGTAGTTCTGATCCTTCGGAATCGGATCGTCCATGGCCGGCAACGGCGCATCGATGATCAGGTGGTGGTGACCCGTCTTGGCGTATTCGATCGTCGCCGGAGCCACGCCCATCCCCTGAAGACCGAAGACGACCTTCACCGGACTGGAGACCACAGCACCGTCGGCGGGCGCGACGATGTAGACCTTGGCACCCGGCGGCGACGGCGTGCGATCGTCAGCAGCCGCGGGGGCCACGACAGGGGCCGCGACGGCGTATGCCCCGAGGGCAACCATCACCGCACCAATGACGAAGCCTGAGTTCCTGTTGATCATTTGCGTCCTCCCCCTCCTTCTATTGTGGGCACTTGTTATGCCCTTTAGCGCCATCGTAGCACGTGATGGGTAAACGCGCGACGCGCGCGGCATCAGCGCGAATGATCGGATATGATCACATCGTGCTCCCGGCTTCGCGGCTGGCGCGCCGCAGGTTGGTATAAGGGTGGACCGTATGACCGACGACATCGAACGCGACGTCAGCGACTGGTGGCGAACCGAGATCATCGACATGCAGCCGGGCGTCATCCGCTACCGCGGCTACCCCATCGAGCAGCTCATCGGCACCACCACCTTCGCCCAGATGATCTGGCTGATGCTGAGGGGCGAGCTGCCGACGCCTGGTCAGGCGACGCTGTTGGATACGGTGCTGATGTCCGCCGTCGACCACGGGCCGCAGGCGCCGAGCATCGCCATCGCGCGCATGGCCACCACCTGCGGCGTCGACCTCAACAACGCCATCGCCTCGGCGGTGAACGTGCTGGGCGACGTGCACGGCGGCGCCGGCGAGCAGGCGGTGGAGCTCTACTGTCGCGTCGCCGCCAGGATCGACGGCGGCGCCACGGTGGACGCGGCGGTAGCGGCCGAGCTGGACGCCTTCTTCGCCGACGGCGGCACCTTCGTGCCGGGGTTCGGCCATCGGTTCCATCCGGTGGACCCGCGCGCGCCCCGGCTCCTCGACGTGGTGGACGCGGCCGCCGCCGACGGCGTCGTGTCCGGTCGCTTCGCCGCCATCGGCCGGCAAGTCGGGCACGAGCTGATCGCGCGCAAGGGCCGGCCGATCCCGATGAACATCGATGGCGCCACCGCGGTCATCTATGCCGAGCTCGGCTTCCCGCCCGCCCTGGCGCGGGGCCTGTTCTGCCTGTCCCGCTCGGTGGGCATCCTCGCCCACGCCTGGGAGCAGACGCAGGAGGGCGGACGCAACAAGGGTCCCATTCCGCGGCGGATGATCTGGACCTACGACGGACCGCCGCCGCGCGACGTTCCATCCGACGGCGACGGTTGACCGCTCGTCGGCGACCGTCTGCGTCCCGATCCGAGCTTCTCTGCCCTGCCCTCTCTTGACGCCGGCATCCGAGCCTATGCTGAATGGGTACGCAACCGCCTGAACAAAAAAGGCTGGGCGCTCGCGCGGCATTCACCGCGCGGCGAAACAAGGGAGGAGCTTGATGGTGATATTCGCGCTGATCGGCGCCGGGTCCGTCGGCCGCGTCCATGCCGCATCCGTGGCCGGCCACCCGAAAGCGCAGCTCGGCCCCGTGTTTGATATACAGCCCCATAAGGCCGCCGCGCTCGTCGGTCAGTTCGGCGGGCATGTGGTGAGTTCTCTTGACGACGCGCTCGGCGACGACGCCCATGCGTTGATCATCGCGTCGTCGACGGCGTCTCACGGACAGGTGGCCCAGGCCTGCGTCGCCGCCGGCAAACCCTTTCTGTGCGAAAAGCCGCTGGCCTTTGATGTCACCACGGCGCTGAAGATCGTCGAAGCAGCCGAGGCGGCCGGCCTGACCACGGCCATGGCCCTCAACCGGCGCCTCGACTACCAGTATGCCGGCATCAAGGCTGCCGTTGATCGCGGGGAAATCGGACGCCTCGAATCCATGCTGTTCACCTCGCGCAGCGCCGGGCTGCCGACCGTCGAGTTCGTCTCCACATCCGGCGGCCTGCTCGGCGAGAAGGGCAGTCATTTCTACGATCTGGCCTGCTGGATCTCGGGCGAATACCCGCTGGAGGTCCACGCCATGGGTTCGACGCTGATCAACCCCGGCTTCGCCGTTGTCGGCGAAGTGGACACGGCGATGATCACCCTACGAATGCCGAGCGGTTTGCTCTGCCAGTTCGATTTCAGTTGGCGGGCAGCATACGGCCACGACGAGCGACTGGAGGTGCACGGTGCGCTCGGCATGCTGAGGACAGAGCAGGATATCGTCGCCCCATATACCCACTTCAGCGATGTTGGCTTCGCCCGCGAGGGTCGGTTGGCCGGTTGGTTCGATCGGTTCGCCCCCACCTACGAGATCGAACTGGACTTGCTGATCCAGGCGCTGGAGACGGGAGAACCGACGCAGCTCCCCACATTGGCCGATTGCCTGGCGGCGCAGCGCATTGCCGACGCCGCCCGGCAGTCGATTGTCGAAGGCCGGCGGATCAGCCTCGAAGCGTGAGCGGTCTGAAGCCGTTCATTACGAGCCGGCGCGGTCCTTGACCATCCTGGCGATGGCCTCGAAGGCCAGTTCGTAGCCGTGCGGCCCGAAACCGGACATCACCCCGGTCGCCACCGCAGACACGTACGAATGGTGACGGAACGTCTCCCGCTGATGCGTGTTGGAGAGGTGCAGCTCGACGATGGGAAAATCGCAGGCGACCAGGGCATCGCGGATGGCCACCGAGGTGTGGGTGTAGGCCGCCGGATTGATCACCACGCCGGCGCAGGTGGTGCGCGCCTCCTGAACCCAGGCGACCAGTTCGCCTTCGTGATTGGTCTGGCGGAAATCCAGCTCCAGCCCGTGCGCCGCGGCGCGTTCGCGCAGCCGGCCCTCGATGTCGGCCAGCGTGTCGTAGCCATAGATTTCCGGTTCTCGGGTCCCCAGCATGTTCAGGTTGGGGCCGTTCAGGACCATGATCTTCTCTGCCATCGCTCGTTCGCCTTTTGCGAATTGCCTGTTGCCGATTTCTATTTGAGCAACGCGTCTTCCACCAGCTTGCGCTGTTCCACCGTAACCTCCGGCATGACGCCGAACCACAGCGAGAACCCCCGGACCGCCTGGTGCAGCAGCATACCCAGCCCGTCGGCGGTGCGCAGGCCACGCGCCCGCGCCGTCGCCAGCAGCGAGGTCTCCAGCGGCGTGTAGACCACGTCGGCGACCACGGCGTCATCGCGCGCCGGACTCAGGTCCCAGTCCATGTCCGCCTTGCCGGTCATCCCCAGCGACGTGGCGTTGGCGATGAACCGCGCCTCGGCAAGCAGCCGCGGGACCTGTTCCCAGGTCGCCGGATGCACCCGCGGGCCGAAGTCGTCGCGCAGCGCCTCCGCCTGGGACAGAGTCCGGTTGACCACCCAGATGCGTTCCGCGCCCCGCTCCAGGAGGCCGTAGACCAGCGCCCGGCTGGCGCCCCCCGCGCCGAACACCACCGCCGTCGACAGGTCGGCATCCCAGCCCGGCAGCGTCAAGTCCAGGTTGGCGTAGAAACCTTCGCCGTCGGTGTTGGTGGACCGCAGCACGCCGTCCTCCAGCCACAGGGTGTTGGCGGCGCCGATGGCCCGCGCGCGGTCATCCGGCTCCGACCGCTCAAGAGCGACGATCTTGTGCGGCAAGGTGACGTTGCCGCCCACGTAGCCGTGGCCGGGCAGGTCGGCGATGAACGCCGGGAAGTCCTCGGGTGGGATTTCCTCCAGCCGGTAGTCGCCGTCGATACCGTGCTTGCGCAGCCAGTAGCCGTGGATGATCGGCGCCTTCGAGTGCTTCGCCGGCCAGCCCATCAGGCACGCGGCACGCGGACCGCTGCTCATCGAACCCGCTCCTTCGTTGGCACCGTGGTCCGCGCCCGCACCTCGAGGTCGGCGCCCAGACAGAAGGCGCGCTCGCCAGCGGCCGAACGGATGGTTACCTTCGGGCCCGGGTCCGCGGCGTACAGATCGAAGGACCGGGCAAACCTGTGGTGGGCGGGCGGATGCAGGGCAAAGAGCACGTTGGGGCGGTTGATGGTCACGCTCGGCGGATTCCCGTCCCGTTCGACGCGGGGGACCTCGACGCTGACCATAAGGGATGTCCGTGGTTTGGTGGTAGCCCGGCGGTATCGCCGATCGTCAACCCAGCCCGGACTTCTCACCAAGGTCAGAGTACACGCGGCCTCGTCGGCCCGGCAGGGCAGGAGATCGGCGCTGCGCGATGCGGGGCCATCGGGCAAGCCGTTCGACACACCCTGTCGGGCCGAGGTGGCCGCCCGAAGGGTCGCGGTCCGGCGGCCGCCCGCGGCGTCGCGACGCTCGAACGATGTCCTTGCATCGCCCGTCACGCCGCTCCTGGCAGATCGGCACGCCGGGCCCGAGACGCGAACCTCGACCCTGGTGAGAAAACCGGGCTAGCACCAACGGATGCGACGCCAAGCCGCCGCCGCGCCCATGTCTGAGCCCCCAGGAACTGCCGAAGAGCCATCTCCGGCGAATCCCAGGCTGGCCGTCGGCATCGTGCTGACGCTGGCGGCCGGAGCCACGCTGGCGGGCATGGACGCCATCGGCAAGCGCCTCACCGAGGATCTGAACGTGCTGATGGTGGTGTGGGCACGCTATGCCTTCCACACGGTGATCGCGTTCGCGCTGTTGAGCGCGCTCGGCGACCTCGGCTATCTGCGGTCCCGGCGGCCCTGGGCGCAGACCGGTCGCGGGGCCACCATGGTCGTTGCCACGCTGCTGATGTACTGGGCGCTGTCCAGCGTCCCGCTCGCCGATGCCTCCGCGATCGCCTTTTTCTCGCCCGTGCTGGTGACGCTGCTGGCCGGCGTGCTGCTGAAGGAGCGGGTGGGACCCCGGCGCATCGCCGCCGTGATATGCGGCTTCCTGGGCGTGCTGCTGATCGTCCGGCCCGGATTCGGCGGCACGGACTGGCACATGCTGCTGCCCGTGGGGACCGCCGTGCTGCTGGCGTTCTACCTGCTGCTGACCCGCCACGTGAGCGACGTGGAGCAGATCCGCACCACGTTCTTCTATTCCACCGTGCTGGGCGCCGTGGTGTTGAGCCTGGCGGTGCCGTTCTCCTGGCAGACGCCCACCGCCCACCAGTTCATGCTGATGACGGCCATGGGCGGGCTCGGCGCGCTGGGGCATTTCCTGCTGGTGTACGGCTTCCGCTACGCGCCGGCGTCGGTGCTCTCGCCGTTCCTCTACAGCCAGCTGCTGATCGCGACGCTGATCAGCGTCGTCTATTTCCGCGATCCGCTCACCCTTCCGATGATGGTGGGCACCACGGTGCTGGTGGCCAGCGGCCTGTACATCTGGTGGCGGGAAAGCGGCGGCCGGATACGCTAGGAACCTGCTACAGCCGCTGCGACGTCTCCGGGTCGAACAGGCACGCCGTATTCATGTCGATCATGAACCGCACGGACTCGCCGGCCGCCGCGGCGTCCTGCGGCCGGACGCGCGATATGGTCGGTTTGTCGCCGAGGGAGAACAGCAGCATGGTGTCGGCGCCGGTCGGCTCCACCACCTCGATGGTCCGCTCGACGATGCCGAAGGCGTTACCGCTGCCCACTGCCGATTCGTCGTAGGGCGCGATGTTCTCGGGCCGGATACCGAGGACCACCGCGCGGCCGTGCCAGTCCTTCCATGCCTCGGGCGGACGTGACACCGGCAAGCGCACCTCTCCATCTCCCTTGCCGTGTTCGCGGATGGACAGCGCCGGCTGCGGCCCATCGCCGACAACCGTCGCCGGCACGAAGTTCATCGGCGGTGATCCGATGAAGCCGGCGACGAACATGTTGCTCGGGTTCTCATAGATGGTCTGCGGATCGGCGAACTGCTGGATCACGCCCTCGTTCATCAGCGCGATCCGGCTGGCCAGGGTCATGGCTTCGATCTGGTCGTGGGTGACGTACACGATGGTGCGGCCGAGCCTCTGGTGGAGCTTCTTGATCTCGGTGCGCATCTCGACGCGGAGCTTGGCGTCCAGGTTTGAAAGCGGCTCGTCGAACAGGAAGATATCGGGATCGCGGACCAGCGCGCGGCCCATGGCCACCCGCTGGCGCTGCCCGCCCGAAAGCTGCCCCGGCTTGCGGTCGAGCAGGTGATCGATCTGCAGCAGCTTGGCGACCCGCGCCAGCGCCTCCTCCTGCTCCGCCTTCGGCGTTCGCCGAATTTCCATCCCGAAGGTGATGTTCTTGCGCACGGTCATCGTCGGATAGAGGGCGTAGGACTGGAACACCATGGCGATGTTGCGGTCCTTCGGGTGCACGTCGTTGACCACGGAGTTGCCAATCAACACGTCGCCGTCGCTCACCGTCTCCAGGCCGGCAATCAGGTTCAGGAGCGTCGACTTGCCGCACCCGGACGGGCCGACCAGCACCAGGAATTCGCCGTCGTCGAGGTCCAGGTCGATGCCCTTCAGCACGTGGGTTTCGCCGAAGCGCTTCGAGACGTTGCGGATGTTCAGCGTCGCCATCGCCCTACCCCTTGACCGCGCCGGCGGACAGCCCGCGAATGAAGTACTTGCCGGCGACCACGTAGACCAGCAGCGTCGGCAGCCCGGTCAGGATCGCCGCCGCCATGTCCACGTTGTATTCCTTCACCCCGGTGGACGTGGCGACCAGGTTGTTGAGCGCCACTGTCACCGGCACGCCGTCGCTGACCGTGAACGACACGCCGAACAGGAAGTCGTTGTAGATCTGCGTGAACTGCCAGATCACCGTGACGATGAAGATGGGGATCGACATGGGCAGCATGATCCGGAAGAAGGTGCGGAAGAAGCCGGCACCATCCACCGTCGCCGCCTTCACCAGATCGTCCGGGACCGTGACGAAGAAGTTGCGGAAGAACAGCGTCGTAAACGACAGCCCGTAGACCACGTGGACCAGGACCAGGCCGTAGATGCTGCCGGCGAGCCCGAGCAGGCCAAGCACGCGCGCCATCGGCAGCAGGACCACCTGGAACGGAATGAAGCACCCGAACAGCATCAGCGCGAAGATCGCGTCGGCGCCGCGGAAGCGCCACTTGGTGAGCGCGTAGCCGTTGATGGCGCCGATGATCGTCGAGATGGCCACCGCCGGCACCACCATCAGCAGCGAGTTGACGAGATAGGGCCTGAGGCCGCCACACTGGACGCCGACGCAGGCCGTGCCCCAGGCCTTCGCCCAGGCATCGAAGGTGATCGCCTGCGGTAAACTGACCAGCGAGCCGGCGCGGATCTCGTCGAGGCTCTTGACCGAGGTCGACAGCATGACGAACAGCGGCAGCAGGTAGTAGAGAACGAACAGCGCCAAAACGCCGTAAAGAACGAGGCGCAGAATCGCCGTTTTGGCGCTCGACGCGCCTTGTCCGGGCAGACGCTCTCGATCCGCGGCCATCGGCTATTTCTTCCTCAGCTCGGAGTAGAGATACGGCACGATGATCGCCATCACCGTCATCAGCATGATCACGGCGCTGGCGGACGCGATGCCGAGCTGGCTGCGGTTGAAGGCCATCGCGTACATGAAGGTCGCCGGCAGGTCGGTGGCATAGCCTGGGCCGCCGCCGGTCAGCGCCACCACGAGGTCGAAGCTCTTGATGGCGATGTGGGTGAGCACCACGAACGCGCTCAGGAACACCGCCCGCAGCGACGGCAGAATGATCCGCAGATAGATGCGCACGATGCCGGCGCCGTCGACGGTCGCCGCCTTGATGATTTCCTGATCGACGGACCGGAGGCCGGCGAGGAACAGCGCCATGACGAAGCCCGAGGATTGCCAGACGCCGGCAATGACCACGGTGTAGATGGCCATCTCCGGATCCACCAGCCAGTCGAACTCGAATGACTCGAAGCCCAGACCCTGGACCACCTTCTCGATGCCGAGGCCGGGATTGAGGATCCATTTCCACGCCGTGCCGGTAACGATCAGCGACAGGGCCATGGGGTACAGAATGATCGTGCGGATGGCACCTTCGGCGCGGATCTGCTGATCGAGCAGGATGGCCAGCAGGATGCCGACCACCAGGCAGAAGAGGATGAACAGGCCGCCGAACACGAACAGGTTCTCCAACGCCACGTGCCAGCGCGGGTTGGCGAACAGCCGGTCGAATTGCAGCAGTCCTTCGAAGTCGTAGCGCGGAAACATCCGCGACTTGGTAAAGGAGAGATAGACGGTCCAGATGATGAACCCGTAGACGAACAGCAACGAGGCCGCGAACGACGGCGCGACGACGATCCGCGGGATCAGCCGTTCAATCCGGTCCGACAGGCTCGCGGCACCGTTCATGGGCGCTGCCTCCCCGGCCGGTTCCTTTACCGGGACGCCGCCACCGCGTCCGCGAACTGCTGCACGGCCGTCGCGGACGACATGTCCGAATTGAAATGCGCGGTGATCACGTCGGTCATCGCGCCGACGATGCGGTCCGGCACCGACATCTTGTGGGCCATGCTCGGACGCAGCGTTTCCGACTCGATGGTGGCCGTGAGGTCCGTCGCCGACCGTTGGGCGCAGATGTCGAACTTCGACATATCCATGCCAAGCCGCGCCGGGATCGATCCCTTGTAGAGGTTGAACGTCTCCTGGAACGACGGCGCGAGGATCAGCTTGGCCATCAGCTTCTGGCCGTCCTGACGGTCTGCTCCGCTGATGTCGAACATGATGAAGCTGTCTGAGTTGAGCAGGAAACCGCCACCGGGGGCCGGCGCACAGACGAAGTCCGTGCCCGGCTTCTTGCCGGCGGCGAGGAACTCGCCCTTGGCCCAGTCGCCCATCACCTGGAACGCCGCCGTGCCGTTGATCACCATGGCCGTCGCCAGGTTCCAATCGCGGCCCGAGAAATCGGAATCCACGTAGCCGCGCAGGCGCCGCATCTGGTCGAAGACCTTGACCATCATCTCGCCGCGCAACGCCGCGTCATCCATCTCCACCAACGTCTGCTGGTAGAAATCGGGCCCGCCGACGCCCAGCAGCACCACCTCGAAGAGGGTCGCGTCCTGCCAGGGTTGGCCGCCATGGGCCAGCGGCACGATCCCCGCGGCCTGAAGCTTGTCGGCCACCGCGTTGAAGTCATCCCAGCTCGTCGGGATGTCCGTCACCCCGACCTTGGCCAACACCGCCGGATTGGCCCACAGCCAGTCCACCCGATGGATGTTGACCGGCACGGCCACGTACCGGCCGTCATACTTCATGATGTCCTGCAGGAGGGGCGGGACGACCTCGTCCCATTTTTCCGACGTGGCGACGTCGCTGAGATCGCCGAGCAGGTCCTCCTCGGCCCACTCCTGGATGCTCGGTCCCTTGACCTGAGCTGCCGTGGGCGGGTTGCCGGCCATGGCGCGGGCGCGAAGGGCGGTCATCGCCGCATCGCCGCCACCACCGGCAATCGGCGAGTCGACCCACGTGCCGCCGTTAGTTTCGAACTCGTCCTTCAGCGCCTTCACCGCCTTGGCTTCGCCGCCTGAGGTCCACCAGTGCAGCACCTCCACCTGAGGTTCGGCCCGAACGGTCGACGATACGCACGCGAGCGCGACGGCCGTGACCGCCGTGAGGAGTACGCGCATGGGCATTTTGTTCCCTCCCACAACAGAACCAACACATCGCCTAATGGTTCGATCGTGACGCTTGGTACCCGAGCGTCACGTGAATCGAACCACGGCATCTATAGTTCTCGTGGTGCTTCCGCCGAAACGGATGGGCACGATCCGTTTCGGCCGCACCACGAAATGTGGAGCCGGCTTTTCGATAAGCCCCTTGTTCGTTTGAAATACTCTACTCGGGCGCTGCGCGAATGCGAACCGTTTTCCGCGAACCCGGCAGCGCGTTACCAGCGAACGGCGAAGCCGTCGAGACCGTCGAAAGCGGGTTTGATTTCCTCTCGGGACGGCCTCCCGATACCATCGCGCCCAGGACCGGTTTCCAACAGTGCCCTTCCGATCACCAGTAAGGACCAAGCCGCACATGTCCGCACGATCAGAACGGGAAAAGATGCTGAACGGCGAGCTTTACGATGCGTCGGATTCCGAGCTCGCGGCGATGCGGTCCCGGGCGCGGCGACTGACCCAGGCATTCGGCCGGACCGACCCCGACGACCGTATCGAGCGTGCCCGCCTGCTCAGCGAACTGTTGGGATCGATGGGGGAGCGCGCGTGGATCGAGCCGCCGTTCTTCTGCGACTACGGAAGCCACATCTCGCTGGGGCACGGCGTCTACATGAACTTCAACTGCGTCATCCTGGACTGCAACCACGTGCGCATCGGCCACCAGACCCAGTTCGGGCCAAATGTCACCATATCGGCGGCAACCCATCCGCTTGACGCCGCGGAACGCACCAAGGGGCCGGAGATGGCCTACCCGGTGGTCATCGGCAACCGGGTGTGGATCGGCGCCGGCGCCATCATCGGACCCGGCGTGACCATCGGCGACGACACCACCATCGGCGCCGGCAGCGTGGTCCTGAAGGACGTGCCGCCGAATGTCGTCGCCGCCGGCAACCCCTGCCAGGTCATCCGCTCGCTGGAGCAGTGACGACACTCGGCGATGGCTCGACGGTCTTCTCCGTACAGGGAAGATGCGGTCGCCGCGTTCTATTCCGTTACGGACATGTCCGACAGCGGCTCCCGCTCATTGGGGTCAAGTTCCGGCAGTCGGACATCCGCCGTAACGCAGGGATCAAGCGCCGCCACCAGCAGGACGGCCCGCGCCCGCAACGCCTCGGCGGTGGTCGCCCGTACCCCGAGGAGGCCGGCAAACAGAGCGCCCCGCGGGTGGAAGTTCCATTCCGTCGGCGCGACGATCCGGTAGCGGGCGACCTGGTCGCCCTCCAACGCCACCCAATGGATCAGTGTTCCCCGAGACATTTCGACAAGCGCGAGTGCTTTGCCGTCCGCCTTCGACATCGGCTGTCGTGCGTCATCGTCTTCGAGACGTGGAATCAGCGCCCGCATCTCGCCAGCCAGCGACAACAGTTCCACCAGTCGGGCGACCAACAACGGCAGCAGCCCGTCGCCGTCGCGGCGCGTCAGTGCCGCGATGAGCGGATGACCGCGCATGCGGGTCAACGAACCAGTCAAGCACGGTCGTCCGTTCCAGGTGGGCATGGCGGCAAAGGCATCTGCGGTGTCGGCTGAGAGGATCGTGTCCAGCGCTGCGGCGTCCATGGGCGGCAGATCGCCCACGTCGCTGCATCCGAAGTTGCCGAGCCCCTGGTCGAGCACCCACCCGAGCGCCCGCGCCGGTGCGGTCTTGCCGTTCCGGCACCACCGTTCGAAGGACGGGAGATCCGGCCAGATGTGGAAGCGTTCCTCCCCGAGGACCGCGTCGGCGAGCGCCGCCTCCAGCCGGGCGAGGACAGCCCGCAAGACCGGGATGTCCGGCGCCGCCATTCCCCCGCCCAGGCGTGCCCATGGTCCGGTGGGGAAAAGGGCTCGCTCCAACCGCGTCGCCACGTCACGCAGCAACCGCAAGGGCTCGATGGCCGGCGGCTCGCCGATTATCGCCGGCCAGTCAAGCAGCACCCGACGGGCGTGCTCGCGCGCGGTCTCGGCCAGCAGAAGGAATGTGCGCGCCGCGTCTTCCTTGGCCGATATCGTCTGGCCGGCGGCCCGCTCGCAGGCCGCAAGCGCCGCATGCTGATGGGCGACGCCGCAGATGCTGAACAGGCGCGGCAACAGATCGATGGCCTGCTGCGCCGGGAGACCTTCGAGCACGCGGATTGCCGATATCGGGCGCGAGGACTGGATGTGAACGTCGGCCACCCGGTCGCCGTCGAGGCGAAATTGAACGACGATCCGGCCGCCGAAATCTCCCGTCCCGACGCTCACGATGGTGGCCGCTTCGGCAGGTCGCCGCGCAGGACCTGGCGCCGGTTCACCGGGCCCGAAGGCCGTATGGCCGCGGCCGCGGCGGCGGACTCCTCGGCGTCATCCAGCAGGTCCGGCGTCATCAGCGCGGTGAGTGCCGCTTGCACCGTCTGCCGGGCGGCCTCCTGGTCCTCGAACTCCAGTACCGGCGAGAACAGCGAGCAGCATTGGTACGGGCCGCAGATATCGCCGACGCCGACGATGAACTCCACGGTTCCGGACGGGAACGACCACCGAACCTTGCTCCCGGCGACGAGGTCGCACCAAGCCCCGGCGTCCACCGGCACCAGCATGAGGTTGATGAACCAGGGGGAGACCATCACCCCCAGCCACGCGCCGTTCCATGGGCGGAAGCCCACCGCCTCGACGCTGAGCGCGGGGTTGTAGACCGGGAGGTCGCGCATGCGACCGTCCGCGGCGTGGAACTCCTCGATGATCCGAGACAGCCGCGCCGCCATGTCCTCTTCTACCGTCGCGTCGCCGGACGGGGCAGGCTCGAGGCGTTCCGGCGGTGGCCGCCGCTGCGGCATCAGAGGTCGGCGCGGATCATATCCGCCAGTTGATCGGCGGCGTCCCGCATGTCCTCCTCCGTGGCGGCGACGGCCTCCGGGATATGGACGATGTCGATCATGTCGGCCAGTAGACGGTCGTCCGAACCGTGGCAACGGACGCGCCAGACGTGACGGCAGCGGGTACTCGCCACGTGGCAAGTGGCGGTCCCGCGGGACAGCGCCTCCACCGGCCCGAGGCCGAGCACATCGTCGATGATGGCCATGTCGAGGGGGAACACCGGCAGGCTCGACAGGTTGATGGAATGCGACTCCGCGCCGGGCCGGCAGCCGACCAGGTGATGCCGGATCTCGGCGAGGATCGCGCGGGCGTTGATGGCGTCTTCGCCGCCTTCGGGGATCTCCAGATCACCGCGCGTCTCCCGTTCGAGGACCCGCAAAGCCACGTCGGGAAACGCGCCCACTTCGATGACGTCGGTAGGCGGGCCGCCGCTCCCGTCGCGCATCCGCACCCGCCACACACCAGGAGCTGCCGCCTCGCGGATCTCGGCGCGCGCCGGCGAGACGAGGATGTCCACCTCGCCGTTGCCGAGGATCTCTTCGATCCGCTGTCGGCTGGCTTGGTCCAGGCCATTCAGCGGAATCGGGTCCGCGGGCCGGCCAGCGAGGTGGTTGCCGATGGCCTCGGCGATGGCCGACAGCGTCCGCCGCGTTGGCTCTAGGTCCTCCGCGGATTTCTTTGCCGCGCGGGGGTGGGGCTCGTAGAACGTGGTCCCCGCCGACGTCCCGATCTCCCTGAGCCTTGGCGTCTCCGGTTTCGACGCCATAGCCCTAGCCCTCTTGACCCGCCCCCATGCGTCGTACCAAGTTTTAGGTTAGTCCGTGGTCTGCAGGGAAGGCCTGATGGGGCTGTAGTCCCCACACAACGGAGGCCCGATCAGGCCTTCCCTGCATGCTCTTGACCCCTGAAATAGGTCCGTTCTGACGGCGAATTTTCGGGCACACTTCGGAAGCGAGAGGAGTGCCCGGGTGCCGAAGAAACGATTCACCGATGAGCAGATTGCGTTCGCGCTGAGACAG
>Ga0209780_1000799_pt1 | contig 18612 bp, 12 predicted proteins | sample WorMetexBAHAMAS2_FD_187384 | JGI IMG/M metagenome (GOLD analysis project Ga0209780, IMG submission 187384) | Marine gutless worms symbiont microbial communities from Max Planck institute for Marine Microbiology, Germany - Inanidrilus exumae... | ecosystem: Host-associated > Annelida > Digestive...
AAATTATAGTTGATCATATAAGTTGACCTTTTTAATAAAATTTAGTATATTTTGGCTGGGTGTATAATTGAAGATTACATTTAATGTCATTAAAGGAATAGTATTGATGTCGTGTTTGACCATATGAATACATTCTGTTGGTATGTGTTTCTATGTGTTTAATTTCTAACATTTATTTCTATGACATTTTAGCATTAAGTATACAAAACAAACTGATTCAGTGTAATCAGTTTGTCATACTGATCCCCAGTTATGATTCAAGTGGCAAAATGCGTAGTATGTTCACTTTCAAAATGTTAGTATATAAGGGTCTCCGTTGCCACTGACAGACTCGCTCAATGCAGAATATTCTGTATCGCATCATATGGTAATCAAACCATTTCTTCTACTTAGCCTAGCTGGTGAATAAAGATCTCGATGGTGGGTGTGATCAACAGTTGTCAGATGACCGTCAGAAGTTCATGACACTCGCCAGCGAACTAAGCTGACAGCGCCTAATATGATCAGCCGTTCCACAGATATGGCTGGTGCCTACCAAAATTTAAATGGTTTACATGACCTATCCACACCCCTTTCAGGGATGGTTTGCCATCCGTGGTCTAGCACTTGCTATGTTCAGCCTATCTATATCAAATTTGAAATCTCCACCCACCACACAGACATGACAGGTGATACAAAATGTCGAAAATGGGGTGGTTTGGGGTAGTTAGGAGTCATTCAAAATAACTGAAAATAGCATCATTTGACAGAGTGCATACGAGTTCCTATTAGCATTCCGTAGTAGCTATGTCCCTATATTGCACCTTTTTTGAGATACAGCGAGATATAGGTCGAAAATCACCAATCTGAACCTACTCCACCTCTATTTGCCCCCAACCCCATTGGGGGCGACGCCATTGTAATTTCACAGATTTTTGGCATCAGAAACTAGAGTTTCTGGCTATCATATGGCGCTGTTTGCGTGATCCTAGGTTTAGCTGTTTTGGTACAATATCGGTGCGTGACAGACAGACGGACAGACAGACTCACAACAACAGCGTATACCGCACTAGCATAGCGTCGTGCGGTAAAAATCTGCATGAACTCAATAGGCAAAACACTTTGAACGTTTTAAGGCAAATGGAAAACATCAAATGTACCTGTCAAGTGCAGGCCAACAGCATCAGCAACTTCATATGCCATACTGAGCAGCTAATCTTTCACGCAGTGGGACTGGAAACTGTCCATAAAACTGTTGCCATCGTTCTTCACCAACCTCGTTCTTAAAACTATGCAGAATCTACCAAAAACCAACAACAGACATTAAAAATTAGCCCCGTACGGGACTGACGGTCGACTCTTCACAACTAACGTTTGTGCCAACTTCAAAGTCACGTGACACAAAAGCTATGCCGAATATAAGAACACATGCATGTGCCAACAAATTCCACATACAAATGCTCTCATTTTTTGTTTCGTTGGCCAAGTTTACCATGTTTGAATCCTCTGCGGGTTGCTAGAGTGACACTTGTCTTTCATGACGTCCAACCAGAGAGTTATAGAACTGAAGGCAAATATGTATATACTACCAAAATAACAGCATTTTTGAATAAGCAACATTTCAGCTAATATCTGTTTTGTGATATATCTAACTTAATAAATTTTTGTATGTCAAAATTAATTCAAATTTCATAACAATGCCTACTTGCACGAAGTACAAAGTATAAATATATACAGTAAAATTCATCGGTCTCTACTATAAACTTTACACCCACAGTGATCAACTGGTTAGGTGTGAATACATAATTTCAATGTAAGTAGGCTATATCGTGCTTATAATTGGTCATATTTCCTTTCACAACATAGCTTTGATTGAGTTAAGCTTTTACGTCCCACTCGACACAAAGTAGGTCATTCATAGACATGCTTCACAGCCAATCTCTTGGACAAGTACTGAAGAAACTAAACACAACACAACTAAAGCAAGAAATACAAGAACAAAATGACCTAAACTAATGTGAAAGAACACACAAAAGATAAAACCTAAATAAACACTCAAAAAGAAATCTAAACTTAACATGCAAATAAATTAGTCCCATATGGAATGACGGTCTACTCCTACTTACTGCCAACTTCAAAGTCACGTTACACAGAAACTGGGACAAAAATCAAAAATCCGGCCCCGATAAGCTTTAGGTATTGTCCCCTAATTTAAGAATCCGTGGTCAATTGCCAGCCCCATCATAGTTGGGAGGAGATAGCCTTTGAAAATGGCCAATTTTCCGACTTTCAAGGGCTCGTGACTGTGACCTTGGATCGGGTCATACTGCATACCGCCATGCATCACTCATTGACCTCTACCTACACACCAAATTTCACTGAAATCAAAGAAACTTTTTGTGGACGGACGGACGGACATTTTTCTACCCATATATGTTATTAGGTCGACTCGGAGGAGTCGACCTAACAATGTAAGAACTGCTCACGTGTGTGCATATCATTGTGCACAACTGTCGTACACAACACAGCACAGAGCAATTCTGAATGCATTCCATCTTCTCCTCTAGACAAACACCAGAGCTCAGACGCTGTCTATTGGAGGGGAGTGGGCCTCATAACATAGGAACATCTCAGTGAAACATCACCTCTAAGATACAGATCAAACTCATACTACACAGCTTAACATACCTTTGAGAACATTTCCTTCAGATCTTCTTTAGGGTTGACCCAAGATGCAACGGCATCACAGAAGTAGATGAAGTCTTGGACAACACCATTAGGATTGGCACTGATCATGCAGCACATGCCTCGAAACGATGAATCTTTCTCATCATTGTCACGAATGTTGCGCAATGACATACACCTGTATACAAACACCTTGTGTCTGACCAGCCTACCTTTCTTCAAGTTGAGCCGCAGCCCAAGACAGAACTTTATGGGCGTAACCAGAGCAGGTTTTGGCCGGCTGTATTCCATTCGTGTCACTCAATCTACAGTGTAAAAGCATTGAATGAAGTCCTATATACAAACCACAATGGAAAAACTGTTGTAAGACTTCAAAGCATGATAACAAAACAAACGACATCCATGCCAATACTGCCATCACACTTAAATACACAAATGTTACCTGACATTCAGTAACCACAGTGGTGAACTGGCAAATAAGCAATCTACGGCAAACCACAGTGAATGAAGAAGTAAGATGTCTGTGCCAATATCCCAGCTTTACTCCACACAGTACATACTTGACAAAACTATGTGTATGCCACATGATTTCCTGTTAGCCTTCCACTGTAACTGTCTCTGTCTTGTACCATTTCCAAGATCTAATTTATCAAAATTTTAGGGGATCACATGACCCGAAACACAGTCCATTTGGTGGTATTCTGCCATGCATACACTAGTACGCAGTCACAATGATCAATCTGCATACCAAATAGAAAGTGTCTAGTTTCATCCGTTCCAGAGATGTGATAAGGCCACAGGTTTATGTAACCTAGACCATGTCCATCCCCTTTGGATGAATAACAAGGCTAATATTGGACATGGCCTACCTGTGTACATACGTTGATGACTGTAACTTAAGCCATTCCAGGCATATGAACGAAAACGCGAAAGGCTTGGGGCAAAAATAAATGCCGAAGATAACTGGAACACAAGGTGGTGTAAATAGTTGCTGACTTTAACATTTTAAGTGATAAGAAATTACAAAGTTCTTTTATTTGTGCATGTGTCAGTAACCATCATTATGATATTGCTAACAACGAAATGTTCAACAAAAAGGTTAATTATTTTCAGAAACAAAGGTTCAGCATTCCTTCGGCTACACTGTCTGAATTTTTTTTGCTTAAATTAGGTAATTTTTCTACGAGGCATAAAGAAACACTGTAGGCTAGTTAAAGTTTAGTACTGATAACAAATGCGTACCACTGACGAATGAAATGCTGTAACACGGGTGCCACCTCATCAGTGCACACCAGACCAAGACGACCAATTGTGATAGCTGTTAGACATGTTACAAAGCAACCACACACAGACAAGCACAACTGTTAGACAGCCATACAGGTGTGAGGCACCTGCGTTAGGCGACAACCCCAGTAAAGAACTGGAGGACTATACTAGAGCATTGTTTTACTGCATGTATGCCCTTGCTGATGGCAACCAGCACATTCAATTAGGGAGAAAATGCTCGAATTCTCTTCGATGTTATCTACAACCTCTCCTTACCTCCAACATTACAAATCTATCTAATACATCAAATCAAACAAGGTGTTGCCCTAATGGGACGTAACACTACTGGCCGACCGTGCAGTGTTACTGTGTACTATAATTAGACTGGAGGTGGCATGACGTCATCGCCTAGCCTGCGTGGATGAAGCTGCCTGCAGGCCCGCCGTGGAGTGTTACAGACGACGACAGACGATGACGACAGACCCAAGACAGCAAAACAACACTATGTTTAGGCGGGCCAGTAATAAACGTGTATGCCACCATTAACAACTGATAAACACAGATAATCAGAATCAATGGCAAATTATGCAACAATGAAGTCTATTACACAGATTACCTGCATTACACAGTCACCATACTCACACGTACACAATTGTGACAATTGTATAATGGACATTTTCCCAGTTTTTTAACCCCAATTAGCTGGAGTTCTTTAAACGTGTCCAAGATAAACTCTGTGGAGATTCCTACAGCAGACTGGACGCATTCCTAATGCCTAGCTGCAAAGTGACAACAGCAAAAATACTGCAGACAAGTTAACAGCATCAATATCATGCAGATTTTTAGTTGGCGTAGTGGTAATGGCATGAAGCCTACTGTTCCTTCCTCCACCCTACACATCGCGCACATACATCGCACACACCTACTAATTCCCCTCCTCTCCCTGGGCTGTCGGATTGGACTGACATAAAGGTCTCAGCGCTGGGGTCCAGAGTAGGCTGGAGGTGGCACGACTCAGCCTTCTACCCTCTGTAGGCCAGTAAAATGAGTACCAGCCAAAGGGCGGTGATGCTCTGCGGCTGGGGAGTAAAGGCAGGCCTGGTGTAATTTGCAAGTAAAACTGAGTGATCCATGTCTGAGTGCATTAAAGGTAGTTACGACGATGCGCTATACAAATCGACGTATATTTTACTACACTACACTTTACTATACCCTCACATATGGTTAACATCATACAAACCAGTGTTTTCAAGAAGAGTCTTTGGTGTGTTTGGACGATTGATAAGTGCAATGAGTTGTGTGAGAACGAGCGGAACGTACGGCTTCATGTCAGCACCTGTAAACATAAAAAGATCCATTGAACTTGTAAACATTCTCCCAACACAAACACACACTCTCAAGTCTGAACTACAGACCTTGCCTTGCGTCATCCTGTGTCTAGGAGACACTGGGCCACACATCGACGCCAAACTTCTCTGTCAAGGGAGCGCTCTTGGCTTCCTCCTAAGATAGGCCAGTTTCCTTCATGTCTCATCATATGATGTCAAGCCAATTCTTTCTGGGTCTTCCCAGCCTTTGCTTTATGTTGTTTGCCTTCCAATATATGGCCTGTTTTGGCAATCTGTTATCATCCATCTGCAAGACGTGTCCTAAGCATCAGAGTCTTCTTTTTTGATGGTAAGACTTAATGTCTGCAGTGCTGTATTCTCCCTGACTTTCTCATTTCACAGTTTGTTCCTCCATGAGATGCCCAGTATCCGTCACGGTAACTTGTGGTGTGCTACAACTACAAACAGATGAAAACAAATACCTGCTTTAATAGCAATCTCTCCAATTGCCCATGTTGCGTTGTTGCAGACTGAAATAGATTCTGGATTCAAGTTCACAGCCAGAATCTGCATGAATTCTCCTACAGTCAAATGCACTCACAATTTACAACGCAACATGGTTGGATGAAACAAATGACAAATATTAACAAACCAACATGTTAGCAGATAATCAATTAAGTTTTCAAAAACTAGCCCCATACGTGACTGACGGTCGACTCCTACTTACTGCCAACTTCAAAGTCATGTGATACAAAAACTGAGGACAAAAATCAAAAATTCAGCCCGATAATATTTAGGTATTGTGCACTAATTTAAGAATCCATGGTTGTTTGCCAGTCCCCATTATAAATGGGGGAGATAGCCTACAAAAATGGTCGAATGTCCGACTTTCAAGGGCTCATGACCTTGACCTTGGATCGGGTCATGCTGCATACCATCATGCATCACTCATCGACCTATACCTACATACCAAATTTCATAGAGATCGGAGGAATTTTTTTTTGAGAATCACAACTTTCGTTACTGCCAACTTCAGTCACATAAACAAAAACTAGGACCAAAATCAAAAATCCAGCCCCGATAAGCTTTAGGTATTGTGCCCTAATTTAAGAATACATGGTCATTTGCCAGCCCACATTATAAATGGGGGAGGAGATAGCCTTCGAAAATGGTTGAATTTCCGACTTTTAAGGGTTCATGACCTTGACCTTGGATCGGGTCATACTGCATACCGTCATGCATCGCTCATCGACCTGTACCTACATACCAAATTTCATTGAAATCAAAGAAACTTTTTGTGGACGGACGGACATTTCAGACCCACTAATGTTATGAGGTCGACTCGGAGGAGTCAACCTAATAATATACAAGAAACCTCTGCCACATTTGCCATATTTCATCTATATCCAGTGCACATCAGCATCAGGAGCGTTTTTAACAACAGCCACCTTTTATTCAGTCACTTGCATGGTTCTGTACACGTATCATAACAAGAGGCTCAACTGTTGCACACCAAGCAAGCAACATTGTGTGTCATGGTGCCATGCTGTAAACTAAGATGGGCAGTCAGCGTTATAACAAACATTTGACAATTAAACACTGCTGATGACAGAGCATTCTGCCAGATCATCACAGCAGACGGATAAATTTTCAGTGGTATGGCGTCTCTGGCATACAATTCTTGACTGGTCAAAAACAACGCAATTCCACCTACCCCACCTGCATCTGATGTCCTGTTCAAGGTTCGTTTGTTCTTTGCGGGCAGGGGTCCAGCCTACTCTGGACCCAAGCGATGAGACCTATTTGAATAGGTCCAATGCGCCAGCCCAGGGAAAGGAGGGGAGTTGATAGGTGTATGTGTGCTTTGCAAGGTGAAGGAGGAAAAGTAGGCTTAAGCAGCTTGTGAGGTATTTCTAAATGCGCCCCCTCTAGGCGTGGCCTACTGTCTGACTAAGCACGGACTGGCACTTATGCAGCGACAGTCCCACCGGTCTGCCATTCTGCGCCCGGCCACCTGATTGACACTTCTGCAGCATCAGCCAGGAGACTTAGTCACATCTACCTGCTTCGGCTCTCACATCAGCGTGGCTGATACTTTGACGCTGCTAATCAACGCATCAGCAATGGGCAGAAGTTATACAACACCATATCTGCACAAGAATGGCCCAAATATTTTTTTCTCTGACGGTATATGAAATCAGTGAAAATATAACATACCAACATGTGGCTGCACATGCTGGAAACAGGCCTTTGTGAGATCACCAAGTAAAGCAAATGAACTCTGTCGGACCTCAGGAATTGGATCCTGTATTCAAATATTCATCATTGTTACTGCTGAACACAATTCTACAGAATGTCTCTCCTCAGTACTAAGCTGCTCTGACACTAAAACAGCATATTTCATTAAACATGTTGTAACATGGTACATCCAAAAAATCAACTAGATGGGTTGCAGTGTATCTGAAGACACACACTGCAATATATGCTCGAAGACAGCATTTTCTACCAGCGTACTCGACAGGTTACACAACTGTTTACTTATTTACTGACGCACAAGCTGTTTAGTTCCTGCATTCGACGATACCTACCACGTGCCTACAACTGAGTGATGCCAGCGTTATTTGCCGTGTTACTTATTTTCGTACTACTGGATTTAATACGCAATATCGGACATCGTACGTTGGTGAAAATTTGGGTAGGTACCTTTCTTGTACGGAATGTACAGCCCAGACGAAAGACTTTAAATTTATTCTAACAGTAAAAATGGAAACTAAACATCCCGTAGCGGGACCATTTGGCCGTGAATTTCCGGCAATCTGTAATCATTGCGGAGTTATGACGGCCTGAAGTTGCAAGACCTGGAAATTTTGTGAGCAATTATTGCATTTTTTTGAGAAAAAACTCTCTCTCTCTCAAACTGTCGCTACTGCATGGATCTCGCCCAAAATCTGCAAGGGCCAGCCCCCACATTTGGCTCACACTGTTACAGATTTCATCCAAATCAGTTCACTTTCGGCAGAGTTATTGTCGAACGCGTGAAGACCATTTGTGCCCCGTAGAGTATTTCTTCCAGCCTATACAACACACATGACAAGGTATTATTAGATCAAGTGGAACAAAAATTCAAGTGAAGACTTTGCAGCAGACCTGCATGCATTGATAAAGTAACTTCAGCAAGTTGCTGGTGGTGGTCAGACTTTCAATGTTATGCTCCAGGCCCTCAGCTAGTCCACTCAGCAGGTCCAGAGCCACAATCATGAAGTCCTTGTCAGGTGCCTCAAACTGATCTGGATTGGTGGAATTTGCCTACAGTCAAATGTTCAACAGTATGCAGCGAAAAACAACGCAGACTACACACTTTGCTACTACTTTCGTTTTTTTGTACAGCCGGCCTAGTTTCTCTGTAGTTACTCTACATCAGGCTCGGCTCCTCAGTATTGGCTGCTATCCATATTGACCGATACTCGTAGTATCACCGCCAATACCAGTAGTAATGTCATTCATTGCCTCATCTCAATATCTTTCCTCCCACTTGTTATTTTTCGTTCTAAGTAGTTGAGCTTAAAGCAGCTGGTAGCAGTGAATAAGCCGCGGTTCAGCCAACGCCGAGCTTGGTATGGTTCTACCAACGTAAGTTGACTGCATCTGCTGGGCCGTCATTTGGTGGTGGACAGCGTGATCTATTTTCATGGGCTCAGTCACGACTCAATGGGCAGGCATGACAAGTGAGTGACAGAGCAGCAATGAGTGCCAAGCCTGCTACAGAAACAGAAACAGAAGGCAGATACTGGCAGTGGACATTAGATACAGTAAACTTACATAGGTAGAACCAATACTAAGCTCCGCGGCACACTCACTGCTATCAGCTGCTTTAAGCCGCATTGTAGCATCTACAGATGACCTAGGTATACAGACACTGATTATTGAGCTGTTACAGACTTCAATATAAAAATAATGCAGGCCATGCATCCACTACACAGGAAACACAGCTGCACAGCACAGCTAAATGTTCCAAAGGTGCTTGGCAGAATCCCGTGCGTCTGGCAACCCCCTCATCAGCCAGTGTACTGCATAGGTAATTATAATTTGATTCATCAGTCTATTCCTTTAAAATGGCAACATCATGTGTTAGCCTTTTGTGAAAGTATTTCTTTGTTCTTGTTGCTTAGGCATTTAGGGCCGGTTTTTCCACTGCAAATTAATCTTCCATTAACGTTAACAGAGATTAACTCCTATTAATCAATGGGAGTTAATCTCCCATTAACGCTAATAGAAGATTAATTTGCGGTGGAAAACCGGCCGTTAGCGTTTTATAAGGATATAAATGTGTATACTCGTGACTCTTTTGACTATGTCACCTCTGGTATCGATATCGGTATAGCTGTGGCCAACAGTATCGGGTATAAGATGCCAACATAGTATTGGTCTAACGGTACAGCAGACAAGAGTAGTATGTGTAACATTTAACCACACCTCATCACGTCCACATCACAGACTGCCTCTCACTCACATGACACAACTTACATAGTTCTGTGTCAGCGTCTGTTCAATCAGCGAGACACAGCGCCGAAACACGGGCTCACAGTACGGCAGAAAACCTGAATGCAATGCCGTGGCAACACTGGACAGACACTGCAAGACAAACACACGTTGTCACGTACAGTGCAACAAATTTTACACAATGATACAACCAGCACACATACACACACACATGCAGAAAATGTTGAAAGCAGTGGTGGTGCGGTGGCGCAACAGGTAGAGCGTTGTACTTGCAATCAACAGGTCATAGGTTCAATTCCTATACTCGGGGCAAAAGCTGCATAACAACCTTGGGCAAGTTGATCAAACCTATGTGCCACGGTCACCAAGCAGTATAACCTGGTACCGGCCTAGGGGCGGTGATGCTCTGCAGCTGGGAAGGTAACTGCAGGCCTGGCGGAAAGTAATGGCAGCCTACCTCCAGGTGGATGACTTACTATCACCTGCGGGCTGACTGCCTGTACACAGGGATCAGCTCCAGGCCCAACGCTCGACAACGAGTATGGGAAGCCTTTACCTTTTTAGTGGTATTACTAGACCATCGATTGGCAGCCAAGGTTTGCGCCTCAGCCCAGGTGCGTCCGCCTACCAAAGAATTATTTTTAATAATTACTATGCGCATAATGAACAAAGAGTTAATCCCGGGCAGATAAGAGGGTTTGACGGTGTCCTCTATAAACTGTGACCCGTTGCTGATGTCTTGATTAGCAGCGTCAACGTATCAGCCGCACTGACGTGAGAGCTGAAGCAGATAGATGCGGCTAAGTGCACTGGCTAGGCACTGAAGATGTATCAGTCAGGTGGCCAGGCGCTGAAGAAGTGCCGGTCAGGGCTGGCACTAAATAAGTGCCAGTCCGGGCTTAGCCACACAGCAGGCCATGCCTAAAGAGGGTGCGCTTAGAAATACCCAACGAGCTGCTCACGCCTACTCAAGCCTTCCTCCACCCTACACAATGCGTACATACACCGCACACGCCTACCAATTCCCCTCCTCTCCCTGGACTGGCGCATTGGACCGACATAAAGGTCTCAGCGCTGGGGTCCAGAGTAGAACGAACGAGTGAATGAAGAGTTTAGCAATGCTAGAGTGACTACTTATGTCAGAATAACTTAGTATACATTTTATAGCAAGTAATTTGTTAACTGACTTTCCATCGGTAATAAGTAACAGATGACAGCAACGAACCGACTAACCTCAAGGAGTGGAAAAAGATCTTTATCGGTGTCTTTCAAAGCATTCCACTTGTCTATCAGTGGAGGCATCAGCATTGAGATGAATTCCTATCATTGCCATAAACATACAAATATGCAACTCATCTGTTCAACTGCACTGCTCTGCATACGAATGGAAAACAACCATTATTCCACGACCATGTTCCATACGTGTGCAATAACAAACTACTAGGGCTGGGCACTGATTACAAATTTTAATTGTGATTAATCTTACGATTAAAAAAATTAATCTTAGTTAATTTTACTTTTAATCGCAAAATTTTAATGACAGAAGTTGAACAGACAATGTCTCTCTGTTATCATAACAAATTGTTCCTATGAAAATACTGCCTGGCAATCAGTCCAACTGTGAATCAAAGTCAGAATTCACTAGTAAGTTCACTAACATAAAATGACAAAGTTCAACTAATGTAAATCAGTATCACACATGAGAAGTCAGTCACACGTGTTGTTTATTCAACTAGTTGTTGGTAAAAAATATGTGAATTTGACCATCTGATTGCTTGTAGTGATTATTTTGCTTAGTTTCTCTAACCTAAACGTGCATTTTCTATGAAGAAAGTTATGTTGATGCTTTGTGTGCCATCCATCACTGAAGCGTACCGTGAGATATTACAAATGTCAGGGGCGTTATAATTACAACAGTGTACTGCTTGTGCAGTATTCGTCTTTGTGATCGATCAATTTTAATCGTTGTACGATTAAAGAATTTAATCGTCTGAAAAATTAACGCGTTAATCGCGTTAGTTAACGCGTTGGTTAATTCGATTAATTCCCAGCCCTACAAATAACATAAAACTAAGTGACGAGCAACAACAGAATGGCAACTGCAGTCTGTCAGTGAAGAAATCAACAATGCAGTTAGTTGGGAGTTTAACGTCCCCTTTCAGCACAAATATGGCTATATCAGCAGCATCATCATTGTAATTAATGGTGATCATATTAGACATTGGTGTACAATAATAGGTACCTGCATCAGACAGCTGGCATAAAGGAGCAATGCCCTTTCATTCACGAACCCAGTGGCGGATGGTAAAGAGATGAGGCCAGACTACTGGTTGGGGTCAGTGCTCTGTCTTCTCTTCAGTGGCATGATAATGTTTGTTGGGTCACTGAAAGGGCAAAAAACCCATGCCACTTAGCCCCAAGGGTTCGCTTTCAGAAAAAGTGAGAACCGGCTAATTCAGGCTCATCTCTGGAAATGGCCCTTAAAATGAACAAAAAAAACACTGGTTTTCTCAAACTCCTTAACTGTCAATCAAATTCCCAGTCTAGTTCATCAAACTCCTCAGTTATATTGTTGATGAAGAAAGAGCGGAAGGAAAGGACATGGGGATTTTGGAAGACAACAGTTTGAAAATGCTATGAGTAAGAAAACCCATAAACATCAGGACAGAAATGGTGGCAAAACAATCGCAGTAGCTCACACACTCCTATCCATATTACACACATTGACAATTTTTCAACGTCAGTTATATCACCATGCAGCCAACTGGATATCACACATGACAACTTACCGGCTGGTTCAGATGATGACCCACGGAGTCTGCTAATGTGCCAATCGCATCGTACAGTATGAGCAGATTCTTGTGCTAGTTTCACAACAACCACATTTGTTCACACGCAACTTACAGTGCAGCAATTTGACAAGTGTCAAATGTAAACCCCTTGCAGCAGTGGATGGATGTGTCCGATCTAGACTCCCATCTAATACATGGCTCCTAGGATCCACAAGAGTCAGCCCCCAAATGGACTCGTGACTGCTTCAGCTATATTTGCACAGCCCACCCATGTGCCCAGCACACAGACACACCAACTATGCCACGGGCAACATATGTAGTAAAAGTCCACATCTATGCAATGCATGACTAAATGGTGATTTCTATCAACTGAGGCTGATACAGCATACTAAAAGTGAATGTCTATTTAAACCAAGTTTAAATGACACACTGTAATGGAAAACGCAGCAGTTGGTTTAGCTCATCCCAATGCAACAAATGACATCGGAGAGTCACACTGTAAATCGTACCGATGTTGAATGCGACCCCATTGGGTAAACAAAACTGTACATGTTATACCAGAGATTCTGCAATAATTTTTAACGTGCATTCACAAACTAAAACAATGAACATGTTAAATAAAGTGAGCAAACACCAATCCATAATATGATACTTAACTTACCTGATACTTGCCAAATGCATAAACTAGTGTTTCAAGTATAAAGCCGAGATAAGGTACAAGTTCTTGACATGCTTCTTCTTCGAGTGTTGCAAATGCTGAGCATGCAGCTTCTTGCACACGCTTGTTAGCATCAAGAACTCTCTTCAGCAGCTGTCATCACATCAGTGTTGCTCAAATGTACAGGTACAAAACGATGCTGCACTAGATGCTTAAGCTGCACACTTTCCATTTGGGTATGCCTAAGACTTCTTAAGATTTCGTAAAACAATACACGGTTGCCCCCCAAAATGTAGTTTCAGTGTACAAAATTGATGGAACTGATCAAAACAAAATAAAAGTTTTTACCTTAATGTTGATAGAGTTCATGGGATTCAACTGCTGTTTTTACACAGTTGATAAACATTCTTTGTAGGGCCTACTATATTAGGGCAATCTTACTAACCAACAAAACATTATGTCCAACAGTTTCAGTTGATGTTATTTTTCGCTATAACTCTGAGAAATGTGAGACAAAGTTATTCATATCATCATATAGTAAAATGTGATCAGTGTCATCACTATGTTCCATTTATGTTCAAACCATGTCAGTCTACCTTTTCATCACCAGACTTGTTCCAATCCCAGCTATTTTCCCAGCTCTGCACATTTTTCCTTTTCAGACCACATCGCCACCACACAGTGCATAAAAGCGGCCTACTGCTACAGACGTCATGCATAGCATGGGCTGTCTGTGTGTTGGGCACATGGATAAATGGTGCAAAAACACCTGAACCATTCGAGATGCCATTTTGGAGATAGACTCGTGTGGCCCAAGTAACCTTGTATTCGATGGCGGTCCAGATCCCAGTGGGAAGGGGCACTTTTGAGCCAGCCCATTGTAATGAACCTACGCACAACTGCATTCCGCACTGTTCGCCTGCCACAGCTAGCAAATGTGCCTGCCCGCCGGCACACACACCAGGCTAATGCATTTGCCACCATGAGGGGTGGCAAGATGGCAATGCGGCCTTTTGCCAATTATTTCTCATACTTGTTTTCAAAGTAACCCAAAATATCCATCCGTTCTATCTTTGCATCATGCTCCACTTTCATGAGCCAAGTTATGTTGCCAAATAGCAGACAAATCAGCCATCACATACAGTATGGATTTTCAGTTTTAACAAAAAAAATCTTAAAACACTTAAATATACCTCAGTCATCAGAGGTCGAAGATAAAGCTCGTGTGGCTGGCCAACTACCCAGTGTGCATATCTGCTGAGCGTCCAACAGGTAATTGAGCGTACAAGAGCCTTTTTATCAGACAGACATGTTATCAAGTATGGTACAAGTTCTGGCAGATGCACAACCATACCAGTCATACAACCTACAACACAATCCACATATAAACAGCTTTCGACCTCACAACAATCATGAAATCTACATCTGCTATATTTACAACCAGAAAATCCAGTTACATCAGCCATAGTTATCGACATTCTATTCATCTTTGTCTTTTATCAAATTTTAACTCGTCAAAAGCGATATTTTGTGAATATCTCTACTGATTCACCGCAGTGAGATAAACAGGAAGCTAGAATATAATAGCAATGCCACAAAGACACTGCAATATTGAAACAATAAGCTGATACATTTAATAAATGCATTAATAAATATACAAAAGCAAAAATGTCACCAGGATTTAAATTAATCTGCTAACAAAAATGCAGATGTTTCTATTTATCCTGAAAATGTTGTAATGCATTAGACACAATGCTGGGAATGTTTCGAAATGGCCATCTTAATTTGCACACAAAATGTCCACTTCATAGTGCAAGCCATTTTGAGACATAACCGTTAAACTTTGTCAAAATGACAGCTGCTGCCATGTTGAATTTAACAAGTAGTACTGCACATTGTGGATAGTTATAGACCAACCTCATTCACTATTTCACTACCATTACATTTACATAAAATTCAGTGTTCTCCAACCAATTGCGATTCTCTGTGAACTTCAACCAATTCAATTCCATTTGCGAGGAATTTCAAACTTCATAATAAGTTTCAATGCAGATTCTGCTGTATGTTTGCACGTCATTAATTATGTCATTACTGAACACAGATCATCTTACAAAATCACTCATTTGATATGCCCTACAGAGAAATCATATTGTATTGCATAAATTTCTATTATTTACAATTTAAGGGGCCAGTACCTATGCTGCTGCTGCAATCTAGGTGAAGCTTGGTATCCATGCTAAATTTCACTGACAATGGTGCAGTGAATTGCCCGTGGGACAACACACCGAAAAGCAACCGCATTTTTGAAATTCAGTCCAAAGAAAAACTTGACAGTGGGTACATAAGACAATTGTGATCCAAAATCTGTAATTTTCACAGGCAGTCTGACATGCAGGAAATCCTAAACACATTACATCGACAAACAAGACAGTAATGTTAGTGACCTTCAGCTATTGCACCAAGCACCAGAATGCCAGATTCTTTGAGCTCCCAGTCCTGATGAAACAGAAGCTCTTTCAATATCGGCAGAATGACTGGCAGGATGTCATTGCGAAACACGTTGGCAAGAACATCCAGTGCAGCAGCTGAACACTTCCCTGTATCACACACATACGATACGGTAGATTAACGTGTGCTCAAAAGCTGATAAGATGGCCATCTTAATCTAGCTCACAGTCCAGGAACAAAAAAATAAGAAAAAATAAAAACAAAGCATGCATGCATGCATGCAACAGACCATGCCATGTAAGAGCCCACTGTCATATGCATGATAAACTTGATATATCATCATCCAGTAAATAAGAAATAATACACAATATCTAGCTGGCATATTACATCAAGACACTTGCATTCATAACATAAAGTGAGTGGAATATATGTAACACTGCTAAGTTCGTACTCATAAGCTGCCTTAAGGAACTGGCACACTAATTCCATCATGGTGACCACTAGTTCACTGTTTCATGATGTGTCTAGCTGAAGGAGATAAGAGTAGAGTTGGACCACAAAAATAGCAACAGAAAGGTGAGTAAACCCCTTCCACAAAGAGTCCAGTAAGAGAAAAGGATAATACCGGGCTACTGGTTGGGGTCAGTGCCTTCAGATTTTCGGGGTCAATGTCAGTTTGTATACCTCTGGAAACAGTTTTTTAAAGTTACAGAAGCATATGTAACTTGAGTCTTCAGTTTGACACGTCTGTGTGCTTCAGTAAAATAAATGTTGTGTATTTGAGACGTATGATTTCTTTTTCTTAATCAAAAGCAGGGCATTTTTTGAAGATGGATGAATCCATTAACAATTGGTACATATTGTAGGATCTTCTGAGTTGCAGTAATCAGGTTCGTGATGTTTACTACACTGCCAACAAGTGTATTTTGAGTTTCTACCTTCAATAGCATGCTGGCCAATTTCTGGCACTTTGTGCAACATAGGGGAGCTGGTAAATACTGTTCGACTCGCACTAAAATTTGAGTACTTCTGGTAGCTGGTGTATTGAATGAAAGGATATTTGTGTATATAGCTTCAATGTTTCGTTGAACTGTGACTCTACAGCAATAAATAACATGTTGGTCAAAAAGTCCTGCAATAATTTCATTGTTACTACAGGCATCCAATTCTTTGCATCTGATGACACCTTTTTTAAAAATTGAGAGAGGCATGTGCTGATATTTTAATGGGAATCTTGTAAATCTTCTTGGCAGCAAGTAAAAGTTTAGATTGTTCTTCATTATGAGTTTCAAGAAGTACATAGTTGTTACTAAGTATGGTTACATTGGCAATTCTACTTTTTATAATATCGTTGATGCCTTTGGCTTTTGAATGGACTTAGCTTTGTTAGTGAAGTATTTTCGTCTTGTGATTTGGCCATCAGATATTTTGGCCAACCTGGAATAGTTAGTGCTTGTTAGATTCAGTGGTTCGTTAGATTGAGTTACGACACTTTGCAGTTCGTTTGTCTCGTTCTCATCGTCAGTTTTTTCTTTTGTTTGACGAAGAAGTAGATGCATCCATGTTTTTTTAAAAGTCATATTCCATGCTGCTGTGCTGCCATGGATGGCCAACAAAGGCGGGCTGAGCCCAGGACAGATGTACCAGGGACATATGGGACATATAGAATGACACTGGGTCCACTCTCTAGGTCACGCTAGACCATTCAGCCTTTCAGCTCTGCATGACACAGGTCGTCAGTCTGTATTGTACATAGGCGCAATGGCCAAAGAAGTTCCCCCAGTACCATTCTAGCCAATGAGATAAAGCCAATAGGCTTTAATCTCAAGCCGGGGAGGACTGGCCAGGTCCTCCTTGCCTGTCTGAGAGGAAAATTGGAAGGCAAAGACGTGTTGCTTGACCCTATCAAACTCAATGCCCAGCACACCCTTTCCCTCTACACCACAGGTCACAGGTCGCAAACAGAGCGGAACATATATCTCAATTTATAGTAAGTTATTGAATTGTTACTTAGTTGTATTTTATTATTTTTTTTAAATTTTTTGTTTGTTTGTGCAGCTCAGCTTTAGTCAATCTCCAGGGGGCGACATGGACGCAATAGGCTGGGGTTCCCCCTCCCCAGTGGACAGCAGAGTGACTTACTCAAGTTCCAGTCAGATAATGAATCATCATCCATGCCATCTCCATCCTCATCCTCAGTGCCATCCTGTGCACAATCATCACCATCCAACTACAGCTCCATTCATATACATATCAACATGTGCATTAGAATAATTACTGCAGAGCACATGCTGTTAGCACAAACAACACAAACTAGATTGGACACACACACACACACCTACACACTCACGGTTTGTTGGGGTTTAATGGTAATAAATGTAAAAAACTGTCGTTTTGTAAGGCCTATAACTGACACATATAAAACAGCAAAAATTCTTTCTAACTGCATCATCGTGCCAAATTTCGTCAAAATCGGTCAAACCGCGGTCGAAATATGGCTATTTTTAGATTTTTCAAGATGGCGGCTGCCGCTATCTTGGATTTTTGAAATTTCAAATTTTTAACGGTCGGGGCGGTCTAGAGTGTCGAACTGCATCATCTTGCCAAATTTTGTCGAAATCGCTCGAAACGCGGCCGAGATATGTAAGTTTTAATATTTTGCTAGTTTGGCTTGAAAATGCTTATTCACGCCCCTTTTTGGGGGGTTTTTAGGGCACATTTCCCCCAAATGATGTCACTCATCGTCCTAACCCCCAAAAGGACCGTCCTTGGGCGGAACTACGTCATTTGAGCATAAACCGTGAAAATCGGTCGCGCGGTTTGAGCTGGGCGTGTGAACGAGAAAAAAAGGACACGACAGGACAGGAAAAAAGTCACAAAAGGGTTATATTTCACCTATTTGTGGAGAAGCCCCCACTGAAGCGATGTACATGAAAATTTGTGTAGTGGGTGATGT
>Ga0209780_1000800_pt1 | contig 18592 bp, 10 predicted proteins | sample WorMetexBAHAMAS2_FD_187384 | JGI IMG/M metagenome (GOLD analysis project Ga0209780, IMG submission 187384) | Marine gutless worms symbiont microbial communities from Max Planck institute for Marine Microbiology, Germany - Inanidrilus exumae... | ecosystem: Host-associated > Annelida > Digestive...
ATAACATAATCATAACACAAAAACAAACTAAACTCAGGTTCGGTCGCCTCCTACGACCTCACGCCTGGAAACGGAGTGGGACTATGCTGGTAGAAAGGGATGATCGGATGGACAGTAGAAGAAAATAAGTGAAGTGGATGAGAAAAGGAAAAAGGGAAAAGGTAATAAAGAGCAAAAGATGAGGAAGTTAATGGACAAGGGAGGAGCAAAGGCGGAAAGGGGGTACCCCGGCCCCACGTGGGGTGCATTAGTCAGTCATATGCTAGTTTAATTAGATTTAACACTTGCTGTGCTTTGAGCTCTGAGAGGATGAGCGCCTGTGCCATGGACCTTGCTATCTATGTGAAATCCTCTTCTTCTTCTTATAGTAAACTATGAACTTTAAACGAATGGACAAACTCACCAGAGCTTGCCAGACTCATGACTCAACTCCCATTCCGGGGTCGAGTACAGAATGTTCGGCAGATGAATCTCGCACGAAATCCAGAACTTTGTGAAAGCTTTCACGCTCGAGAACATTATCGACAGTCTGTACAGACCCAGCAATGCAATCTGTCACAAGCACTATCTCTCAACAACACAGCACAGTCTCCCGTTTTGTTTCAGCAGCCAGTTCATCATGTTCACCACAGCTGATACTAGAAAACCTAGGCAGTTGTATCAACACGCAGACCCACGCCAGCAACGGCCGCAGGCAGCACAGCGTCGTATCGGATTACGACACACAGGTCATTGTCACTAGCAACTGCGATGGCTTTCGTAACCGTGTGATCTTGACCTTTGACCTTTTGACCTTTGGGTCAATGCATGCCGAGTGACTGCTATAGAGTAACATGTACCAAGTTTGGTGTTAATAGCTCAAGCCGTTTTCCTGTTAGAGTGCAGACAAACGGACAGACAGACGCGACTGAACACCCTATCCATGCCGGCGGCTAGGCCGGCGTCGGTAATAACAGACAACATGATCTACGTCAATAGAAAATGCATATTTCTCGACAAATAGTGTCCACAAATGTAAAAAGGATGGACTCTGATGCTCCAGTGTCAACATGGATGCCTTTGCCACCTCAACGGCCTGCAGTGACCCTGACCTCCAGAATCGAATCATGTCATCAGTAGGGGCTTGTGAATACTCCCTGTAAGTTTCACAGAGATTGCTCAAGCTGTTCACGAGATATCGGGGTAACAACACTTGTCTAGATGAATGGACGAACACAGTGAATGGAGAGCCTGAAAATATAATGCCTTTGCAGACGCATAAAACTTCCACAAATTATGGTGTCTTATTTAGAAATTACAACAACCTGTTGCCATAATATATTATTAAATTATGGCTTATTATCAACAAACAGAAAAACTTCATGCCAATCTAGTTTCATCTGCGCATTGTGTAGAAGAGTAAAATATATGAAAATGAACTTAAATGTAACAGGATAGAGATCATAAGTTTGAGACCACTACAACAAACGTTTAATGGGCATTACAGACGTCAACCTGTGTTAGCCATCACCCCAGTTAAAAGTTAGTTAGTTGAAAAAAAGAAAAGTAAAAGATACTAAAAGATAGAGTAGAAGGTGGGGAAGTAAGTAAGTAAGTAAGAATATTTTTACACAGTGCAAAACAGCAACAGTCATTATGTGCCAAAGTGGGGAAGTATAGGGATATGGGGAGGGGGAATGCCCCGGGCCCACAAGGGGCATTCCCCAGTTAAAAACTGGAGAATTTTGCTAGAGACCATTAATGTTTGTGAAATTTTGTCTGAGTTACCACAGCATTCTAAAGAACCGTGAACAGCATTTTTGGTGACCACTCCAACACTAGAAATTGCACATCCAAAGTCATAAGAATTTATGTTTTTAACCACTTAAAAATCTGCAAAACACATTTAAAAAACAAATAGCACAAACTTGTGTGCATCTCATGATCTTGAAAATACAGTAGTCATTGCTAGCAATTAACACAAAACTCTGTAGTCATCATCATACATTACAGAATTTATTATATCAGTAACTGCAGTAACAGTTGCAGATACTGGAAGTATACGAAAAAGATTTAACAAGTCAACACTTAACAGAACATAAACATCACAGTGGAACATGACAGTAGTACATCTTATGAGAGTATATAGCAAATGCTAGACAAAAGTGCTAAGTCACAATAACTGACCTGTGACCACTGATCTTTGTCCGTTCACAAATGTGTTTATAGTCTAAATCTGCAATGACCGTACAAATGTGGCTTGCCTGGACGACAATCGTACTGACTTCCTTCAACGCCTGCATTACAGCACAACGTCACATTTCATCACGGAGCCATCCATAAACAATGTCCGCGATAAATATGTAGATTTTACACGATCCCTCCCCCGTCCACATTTGGCATGAGCTCCCCTCCCCCAGTCTGCAGATGTCCACAGCTACCTCACAAATTCCACACAAACTACGCCAGCAGCTATTGTCAACTCACACGTATCTAGCGGCTGTTATTAAACAGCAACCAGTGCTATAAAATTAGCCCCGTACGGGACTGACGGTCGACTCCTCACAAGTGACGTTTCTGCCAACTTCAAAGTCACATGACACAAAAACTAGGCCAAATATCAAAATTCCGGCCCCAATAAGCTTTAGGTATTGTGCCCTAATTTAAGAATGTGTGGTCATTTGCCAGCCCATTGCAAATGGGGGAGGAGATAGCCTCTAAAAATGGCCGAATTTCCGACTTTCAAGGGCTCGTGACCTTGACCTGCACACCGTCATGCATCAATCATCGACCTCTACCTACATATGAAATTTCATTAAAATCGAAGAAACGTTTTGTGGACGGACGGATGGACGGACAGACATTTGAGGCCCACTTTATTCGGAGGAGTCGACCTAAAAATGCGATATAATTCTGCAGTCATACAGCAGTGACTGGACACTTCACGCCGCCATTAGATTGTAAGGCGTGACAAATTCGTGCTGATAGGATGCATTCGTAGTGAGATATCTAATGCAGACGTACTGAATTAACAAAATCAAACGTTAGAAGTCCTACTAAAAATGTGGACGTCTGTAGACAATCAAACTCTTCCCCCATGTCCATTTTTATCTGCATTTGACTCAACCTCCCTCCCCTTCTGTGTGGATGGCCTTTATGGATGAGTCACAGTGGTTTTGTTACAGTCATAACAAAAAAAATTAGCCCCATACGAGACTGGCGGTCGACTCCTACTTACTGCCAACTTCAAAGTCACGTGACACAAAAACTAGGACAAAAATCAAAAATGCGGCCCCGGTAAGCTTTAGGTATTGTACCCTAATTTAAGAATCCGTGGTCATTTGCCAGCACCCGTTATAAATGGGGGAAGAGATAGCCTTTGAAAATGGCCGAATTTCCGACTTTCAAGGGCTCGTGAACTTGATCTTGGATCGGGTCTTACTGCATACCGTCATGCATCACTTATCGACCTCTACATACATACCAAATTTCGTTGAAATCGAAGAAACTTTTTGTGGACGCACGGACGTACGGACAGACATTTGAGACCCACTTTACTAGGTCGACTCGGAGGAGTCGACCTAATAATACAGCATGTTAAGAGTGACAAACTCACTGCAAACAGTGCAGTTTCTTTACTGTGATACGTAGCTGGACAATCTTAACGGACATCAGTACAATTAATTAACAAGTGACAGCACCACGTTTCCCATTCCACTAAGTTATGACCATCGACTTAGACAGATAGATAAGTACTTAGATAGATAAATAAGTTTATTTATGTAGAGCCTATAAATTCAATAGAGTCACTTCAGTCGCCAAATAGATAAGTTTTCAGAGATTGTCTGAAAAAAATCAAAGGACAGTCCCGGCCACCATAGTGGAGGTGGAAGATTGTTCCATAGTCGAGGACCGGCGGCCGAGAAACTCCTATCACCAAGTTCGCGGCACGAGCAGCTTCCACTCAGACGTGGTTCCTTCTGTAAAATGGGAGATGAGAATTCTCCACTTGGTGCAGTCTCCAGCAACGGACTTCACATCTTCGCATCTAGTCCCATCTCTTTTCGGTTTTCATTCACGGTGTTTTGCCACGTCCTATTTGCCTGCCTCTTCTCTTCTGTCCATCTTCAGGAGCCCAGTCCACAGGTAGCTGAACTGGTCCTGTGATTGGTAAGCACAATACGTGTCTGACGTAGCATCATCTTCATGTTGCAACGACATAAACTAGCACTTCAAAATATGTTCATTCCATTTGTCCCTCATTCGTCACGTGGTCCTTCCAACATATGCCTAATATGTTTGTCTAAATTTCACCAAATTTTCTGTACACGTCACATGTGACCATGGCTCAGTCCTCCTCTGATGGCAATGCAATACGTTATGTATTTAGGTTTTTATAAGGATAACATATGTTTTCACACAATGGAGCAAACGGGCCAGAATCAAAGATGGCGTATATGTTTCATCCAGTTTGCCAGGTGGCTGCACCGGTTTGTAGTCTGCCATCTCTGACTGCATCTTGTTGATCAGAAAGAGGATAAAACTGAGAAGGATATTTTCTAACTCATGGTTTACCAGGGCAAAGATAATGCAACAATAGACATAACAAAGTAAACTACAAACTCTTCCGAGCTGAGTAGTGTCAGTGCAGTAACGACAGATTTCATTCATATCCACAGTTTCATAAACGAGTCTCTGTAACAGCAGCCTCTCATCCATGTCCCAATGACTTTCATCTGCACATAAACACAACTCATCGTTAAACACAACTGTAAAAAGCCAGCACTCACAAAAGTGCAAAGACCTATGCCAGCACCTGTTTTGTGACTCGTGACCTTATCTTTGAGACCATGATAAATGGGTTTCCAGGACCTCGTGGAACATTTTTGTAAGTCACATTTGGTGATCGGTTTTGGGGACATTAAATCAAATCAGATCAAGTGCAAATTTATATAGCACCGTATATCACGAGCGAATCAGAGGCACTACGTTAAACAGTTCAGTCTTCAGGTTATGCTTAAAACACACAATATGACATCATGCAGAAAAACAGACAAAAGTCACCTAGCAACTGCTTGCACTTCTGACCCATGCCTTTGTGCTCGATGTGTTATAGAGCCATGTAGGTACGTATTAAATAATGTACAGGAGGCAACATACCTGGCATTTCAGAGGTAAGCGTCAATTCCGTGACATGCCGAGCAGTACGACCGGCAAATGAACGACCTTCCAGTGTCGAGCCAAACTTTGCCTTCAGCAGAAATACTGTGTTGTGAAAACTCACTTCCAAGCCGATGTTCCAGTCACACTCAACCAGTTTCCATGGCAGCAGACTGTCAACAGAAACACAATTCTCACCTCACTTGCACCTGACAGTACTTCATTTCTGCAGGAGGAATAAAGGAATTTAGTAAGTAAGTAAGTGTTTATTTCAAAATGACGGTCATGAGACCGAATAGCTCAATAATAAAACAATGTCACGTGAAAAAATTTATGTACATCAGCCGATAATTCTGTTAATTAGCACAAATTAAATACAGCATCATCTAACATAACTGCAAAACGGACTTTGATGCCCCAGTGTTGACATGAGCCCCTACCGCAAGCTTCACCGAGATTGCTCGAGTATTTCATGAGACATGGTGGTCACAAGATTTGACCTCTGCGGCCCTGTTGTGACCTTGACCTCTGACCTCCAGAATCTAATCAGGTCATCACTAGGGGCTAGCGAATATTCCCTTTAAGTATCATCGAGATTGCTCCAGCCATTTATAATAAGATATAGTGGTAACAATATCCGACCGGACGAACGAATAAACATGGTGGAGGAGACAGACAGCCCGAAAGCATGATGTCTTTGCCGACACAGTCCAGTAGCAAAGACATAATTAATACATTATAGATGGCCTCATCACAGATTGCATCCATGTGTCTATCGGTCTGTAGGTACAGGTGTTCAGTAGCCAGCATCTCTTCCTCAGGCCCCAGTTGGTGGATCAGTAAAAGAAAATAACAGTGGGGTAGGTTCAGATAGGCGAATTTCAACCAATACTCACTATATTTCAAAAACGGTGCAAGATAGCGACATAGTAACTATGGAATGCTAACAGGAAGTTGTGTGCACTCTATCAAATAATGCTACATCTAGCGACCTTGACTGACCCCTAACTAATCACAACAATCCCATTTTCGATATTTTGCATCGACTTTCATATCTTCATAGTGGGTGAGATACAAACTTAAAATTTGATAGATAGGTGGATAAGAGCAAGTGTTATTCCACGGATGGCCAACTATACCTGAAAGGGGCGTGGGCAGGTCACGTAAAACCATTTAAATTTTGGTGGGCACATATTTCTAGAACATGTGCAAACAGTGATCACATTCTGTACACAGGTAGGCCATGTCCAGTCCCAGCACAAAAATGACAAATCACCCTTAAAAGGGGCATGGTTATGGTCACATGACCCCCTTTAAATTTTGAGCTCCCCAATGATATTGCTGGAATGGCTAAAGCAAGAATGATCAAATTTTCACACAAGTACACTGTATCAAATCCTTACCTACGGATGACAAACCATCCCTAAAGGGGTGTGGTCACGGTCACATGACCCATCTTCAATTTCGATGCCCGCAATCACATCTCCAGAATGACTGAAGCGACAGTTGCCAAAATTTGTATGCAGGTAGAATATATCAGTTGGGATGACAGACTACAATTAATGGGTGTGATCAGGGTTACATGACCCATTTTTTTAAAATTTAGCCCCCAATCATATCTTTGTAATTGGTGAAGCTAGACATTTCAAATTCCTGTGCTAATTGATACACAGGAGTACTACAGCAAACATGATGTATTACCCCCAAAAGGGATGTGTTCAGAGCCACGTCACGTCTTTAAATTTTGCTTTAAAAAAGTGACAATATCTCAGAAACAGTGCAAGATAGAGACATAGTTGCAATGGAAGACTAATAGATAATCATGCGGCCTATCAAACTGCACCATTGCCAATGCCCTTGAATGAGCTTGAAGGTAACTTTTGCTGTTTGAAACCTTTTTGACTTCAACACCTCGTAAAACATTGCACGAACTTACTAACATAGTGCGTCGTGTGGTCCCTCTGCAGTAGCAGAGCTTCTTGTATAAAAATTGTTCGAGGCGTTCATAAGATATCATGGTAACCATATTTGTCTGGACGAATGGACAGACTAATAAATGTGGCGGATGGACAGCCCAAAAACATACTGCCTCCATGGACACTGTCAAGTGCCGAAGAATGAACATAGGATATACCAGACTGAGACTGTCTTATATTAAATTTCTTCAATATAGAAATTGACTCAATGAAACAACCTCTGCAGTTTCTCCCGGTGGTTGCGTAGTTGCTGTAGCTTTTGTTCACTGCGTGCTCGCTGTTCCTCAATCTCTTTCTCCAGTGCCTTAACGTTTGCCAAACGACGGACTCTTTCCTGCGCTCGCCGACAACGTTCGTCGAGATATTTCATCTGCGACTTGTGAAGGTCCTCGCGGCGCTTCAGCTCTGCAGTAACGGCAAATAATTATGAACATTTCACTAGTAACAAACGCTGCTAATACAAAGTCCGTACGGTACGCCTGGCCAACAAGTTTACGTACCATAAGTGATACACTACCTATTCCACATAAAACTCAGCTTCACACATAAATAGGCATTACATTATTGGTTGGTTGGTTGGGAGATTAGTGTCCCCTTACAGCACAAAAACTGGCTATATCCGGGACAAGGTCTTGGGTGGAGATTTTGTTCTGCCAGCTTCAGGATGGCCAACAATACAGTAACCTCCCGACCTCAATGCCTCTTTGTTCAGTGATGACCCAAAATGGGAAAGGATAGGGGAGGCTCATTTAAGTTATTACACTAGCATAGTGGAAACTAACCAACCACCACAAGACCTAATTATCAGTTCAATGTGACATCTTGTGTAATTGCTTTTCATCACTTCCCGCAATATACGAGTGCTTCTCTGAGGTAAAACCCAAAAAAGCATCCGGGGGACCTCCCATCCATGGTACCAGACCTGCCCATTACATCCCCTCAATGTTGCTGTGCTTTTGAGCAGAGTTTGGCATCATATTCCTAGTGACTCGATCAGTCGTTCATGAATCACAGTTGCTGCAACTTACCAGGACTTACACACATGCAAACTAAAGGAAACTATCATCACTTGTAACTGCAATTATACAAAAAATAGTGACAATCGTACTTATGACTAACATCAATACAGAAAAATTAGCCCCATATGGGACTGACGGTCGACTGCTATTTAGTGCCAACTTCAAAGTCCCGTGACACAAAAACTATGACAAAAATCCAAAATCCGGCGCCGATAAACTTTAGGTAATTTGCCCTAATTTAAGAATCTGTGGTCATTCGCAAGCCCCCATTATAAATGGGGCAAAAGATAGCCTTTAAAAATGTCCGAATTTCCAACTTTCAAGGGCTTGTGACCTAGAGCTTGACCTTGGATCAGGTCATACTGCATACTGTCATGCATCAGTCATCGACCTCTACTTACATACCAAATTTCATTGAAATCAAAGAAACTTTTTGTGGACGGCTACTTACTGCCAACTTCATAGTCACGTGACACAAAAACTGGGACAAAAATCAAAATTCCGACCAGTTAATTTTTAGGTACTGCCCCCTAATTTAAGAATCCGTGGTCATTTGCCAGCCCCCATTATAAATTGGGGAGGAGATAGCCCTTGAAAATGGTCGAATTTCCGACTTTCATGGGCTCGTGACTGTGACCTAGACCTCAGATCGGGTCATACTGCATACCGTCATGCATCACTCGTCGACCTCTACCTACACACCAAATGTCATTCAAATAGTACAAACTTTTTGTGTACGGCTACTTACTGCCAACTTCAAAGTCACGTGACACAAAAACTAGGACAAAAATCAAAATTCCGACCGGTTAATTTTTAGGTGTTGCCCCCTAATTTAAGAATCTATGGTCATTTGCCAGCCCCCATTATAAATGGGGGAGGAGATAGCTTTAAAAATGGTCGAATTTCCGACTTTCAAGGGCTCGTGACCTTGACCTTGGATCGGGTCATACTGCATACTGAATCACTCGTCGACCTCTACCTACATACCAAATTTCACTGAAATCGAAAAAACTTTCTTTTTGTGGACGGATGGACGGACATTTGAGACCCACTAATGTTATTAGGTCGACTCGGAGGAGTCGACCTAAAAATGAGCTGCTCAAGAGAAAATTAACTATTTAATTCAAACTGTGCCATAGGGAAAACTTGCATAGTCACCATGCATAAAATACAGAAAATTTAATCGACAAAGCACAGTCAATGAATGCCTTTAAAACTGTTTCTGTAAAGATTACTTTCTTTCAAGTCCTGTCACCCAGAACAGTTTGCCCTATTGTGAGTGACACACAGCTTATTCAAATACTAAATATGTACTGACGAACAACACCAGCAGGCTGGCTCGTTGAGAGCCAGTTTGGAGCCCGAGGGAACTACGGTCACTCACGGTGCCGCCTGCAGGCTGCCTCACACCCGAGGGATCGCGAGGCCCTTCCGACACTGCGGGGCCCGGGGTAGCTTACCCCCTTACCTCCTCTCTCGACGGCCCTGAACACCAGTAACTATGTACGACAAGTTACTAATGAACGGTGGAAGCACAGTGGATGATGGACCTACTGGCAGTGTAACAAAGTTAGCAGTATACAAAATGTTATCAACAGAAGCTGGTAGTGGTCTGAGAGCTGGTTTGAAGGGATCAGCTTGCCTTTCTTTGGGAGTGGGGCGGTGGATGTGGAAAGAATGAAGCAAGGCCACCGGTTAGGGTTAGTGTTTATCATTTCCTTCAGTGCCTTGATACTGCTGATTGGTTGACACAGTCATCCATCCCATAAAGTGAGGAAATAATCATGACAAAGTGACAGTAATAATGATAAACTGATAAAGTGCATTAGTACTGAGATAGCGAACACAGGTGCCGCGATAATTTGACAAAATAAGAAGTTGGCAGCCCTACTATAAATGTGGGCGCTGCAAACAATCAAAATTTACCCTCGTTCTCCCATCTGTGTGCTGCTTAACACCCCAAAGTTTCTCTTAATAAAAATGGGGAAGAAGAAAACCACATAACCCAGCTTCATCTGGAGCATGGCCATCAAGGCGGTGCTGGAGCAAAAAAAACATTAAGATTATTTCTGGTTTGGCTCAGATCGGCTCTATATATCTACGACTACAAGGCTCAGCTATCAACCTTCACGCCGTTCTTCACGCTGCTGATGTTTCCGTTTCCACTCGTTCATAATTTCTTCCACTATGCAGCATACATAGACACAGATATAGCTACATACACACTGCCATATAACAGAACCTCATGCCACCACATGCTTGTCACACCTTCCATGTTGTGACATTTATTAATTTCACGAGCACTTTCATCGCTGCATCTTCCAGCCATTTGATTGCAGCGGACTGGAGCTGCAGTAAGCCATTATCAGCTAGTTTTGTAAGTGGGCAAGCCTCCATGATGTGGCGCATTGTCTGTATCTCACCACACTGACACTTGTCCGATGGGGCAAGATGCCAGTCGTGGAGGTTTGCAGCACACTGTCCTCACCCAGCGCGGAAACGTTTAAAATGGACCATGACCGACGGGAGAGATCAAAGCCCAGTTGTCGGATAGTAGGATCGGTCACTAATGAGTGGTTGACCACAGATTCCGACTCCCAGACCTCTCTCCACCACGTGACCACGTTGGTTGGTACCATATCGGACCAGATTGGTGGCATACTGGCAAACCAGAAGATAAGACTCTGACACCCCAGCATCGACATGGATGCCTTTGCCAGCTCGATGGCCTGCTGTGACCTTGACCTTTTACCTCCAGAATCTAATCAGGTCATCAATAGGGGCTAGTAAATATTTCCTGTAAGTTTCATCGACAGTGCTCAAGTAGTTCTTGAGATATAGATATACTATTCATATGATTTGACCTCGGCGACCTGCTGTGATCTTGAACTTTCAGAATTAATCAGGTCATCGATGGGGCTGATGAATATTCAATATCAAAATTGTTCAAGCCATTCATCAGATATATTGTGGTTAACAAGATCTGACCAGACCAATGGACGCATGAATGCGGCAGATGGACAGCCCAAAAATATAATGCCTTTGCAGGCAAGGTCGGGTGTCGAAAACATAAAAATAGTTAACATGACAAGTTACTCTATCAAGACAGTCCCAAGCCACCATCAGAAATTACTGATCTTGGCCTCCGGATCCCGTGCGTGCACAGATGTAAACAGATTAGCATGCATCATATCTGTAAAAAATATCTTTTGTTTCAAAAAATGTTATATCAGGGTTCCCACACTCTTGGTTACAAAAATTTCCAGGACTTTCCAGGACTACAGAAGCATTTTTCCAGGACCCTGATATATGCCAGCGATGAGACATACAGCAGTTACTATGGTGTCTGGGGCGGAGCCCTGGCCGACCGTGATTTTTTTTCGTATATACATATAAAATCTGAGCCAATTTTCGTAAATTTTGGCATCTGCACCTGCATCACTGTGTCCGACTCCTATATCACAGCCTAAAAAATTCTAAGACCTTCAAGAAACTAGCACTAAAATTTCCAGTACTTTCCCGGACCAAACCCATTTTCTAGAACTTTCCAGGGCCTGGAAGTTATACACAAAAAATCCAGGACTTTCCAGGAGGCGTGGAAACCCTGTACATGCAGAAACGTAGATGGAGATAAAAGAACTGCTGATACATCCTGACATCACGTTTTAGTCATGTTAATTATTCCGCGTTCATGGACTCAAGGTTATTTTTGTATATCTTATGTTCACTGGCATTCTCTATTTAGTTATTTACCCACACCGACAGCAGTCGTAGGGGTATGGTTTTCGCTGCTATCCATCAGTGTGTCTGTTTTTCCGCATGACATAGCTATGATCACCAAACTCGACACAGAAATATTCCACGACGAGTGCTGGAAACCCATTTATTTTGGGGTCAAAAGGTCAAACGTTGAAGTCACGAGTCACAAAAACATTGTCGGCGTGGGTCTTTGCACTCTTGACTTCGTTTAATTTAAACTAATTTCAGTTTGGTCTTATACGAGAGACCAAACTGGCCAGTCATCATTTCTGCAGTACGCAAATTGTATTCCATATCATAACAATTAACACTGAGATTTTGTTCCAGGGGCTTTTTTTATTTGGAGCTACTCGAAGTTATCAGCCAAAAAAGAACCACTGTGATTTACTGGACCGGGTGTTTATAGACCAGAAGCCCTTCCCATCACCCAGCAAACAGTGTCAAGTCACTGAATGAAACCTGCAATACATCATATCCTACATAAAAATCTACGTCAAGTATCTCTACTGCACTGTCTTGAATCACAAATCTACAACTGCAGCACTGGCCCACTTAACCAAGATTAAGCTAATATTAAACCATGCCTCTGCTGCCTAGTTACAGACCGTGCTGTGAAAGTGACAACACTTACATTTCGGAAGCTGAACAGCAAGAGTAGCACCAAATTCAGAAATCTGCTCACTGACTGGAAATCCAACATCTTTCAGCTCATCGACAGAATCACTGGACTTCACTGGACACGGCTTCACACACAATTCATAGCACACATCCAGTAAATAAACCTATGACTACAAGGCACAACATAGTTATTCTACTACTGCGTCGGACTTGCAATCAACAGGTCGTAAGTTCAAATCCTACTCGGGACAAAAGCTGCGTAACAACCTTGGGCAAGTTGTTCACACCTATGTGCCTCTGTCACCAAGCAGTATAACTTGGTACCGGCCAAGGGGCGGTGATGCTCTGCGGTTGGGAAGATAACCACAGGCCTGACAGAAAGTAATGACAGCCTACCGCCGGGTGTACTGCAGCCTGACTGCCTTTACACTGGGATCAGCTCTGGGCGCAACGATCGGTAACAAGTATAGGAAGGTTTACCTTTTTTCACATATTAGCAGTCAGTATTCTACACTGGACCAGGATGGTACTGGGATGGGTACTGAGTAACCGACTGAGGGCTAGTAAACCATCTCGGAATGTAACAGGCCACCAAGGCCAACTCAGCCTCGCCATTATGAGGCCTAATCGCCAAAGATTCAGCCCACTGTGACAGTATCTGTGTGCCTGTCTCTTGGTCACGTTCATGAAACCTGCAAAAACATCTGAACTGATCACGATGCCAACTGTAAGGTAAACTCGGGTGGGCCCATGGAACCATGTATTATATGCAGGTTATATGCAGAGATCCCCACGGGAAAGGGCAACTTTAGAGGTTGTCCGGCGCATTGGAAACCATTGGGGTCAGTGCTACGGCACTTCATGTCAGCAAAAAAATCAATAAAGGCGATAGCTGGACTGTGGCAGTCAGCTGCAATGCTCCAGACTGGTCAGTGTCACATTACATTGTCCCCACATGAAACATCCGTCCCCAGCGACATGGCCTCTCGTCGAAATTCTGTTGTTAATTAAGTACATCGAGGACCAGTGATAGATCTAAAATGGTGACTCCACAGAGGAGTGTGGGAGGGTGCTCATCTTCCTTCACTAGACCACTCAGCTCATATGTGGATATACACCAAGTCTGTGACACATGGCCAATGCAACTGCGGACCTACGGTTCCCTTCCCGGCCGCACAGCACTGCCACTACTCCTTGGCCGGTACTCATTTCCCATCCCGCTGAGGGTTGGAAGCTGAGTTGGCCTAAGTGGCTGGTTACATACAAAGACTGCATACGTGCAAATGATCACCCGTCTCAGTACTAACTTGGCTAGATAGAGGATAACTTTGATGACGTGAGTAATGCCGCTACCACTAAGTCAAGCCACTACTATTGAAAGACAAGGCGTAAAAAATCAAAGTGCAGTAAGTAAGTAAACAATTTATAAACGCGCACAATGGTCAGCGGAGGCTGAATCTGAGCGGCATGGAGGAAGGAGCTAAGGGGATTGGAAGCCCAGCTAGAAAAGATGAGTTTTTAGATGACGGTGGAAAGTAGCTGGGCAGATTTATGTTCGGAAAGCTGGAGGGAGAGTTCCTAATTTCAGTACCTGCAACAGTGAAGCTGCAGGTATCACGTGAAATGTGGACGAATGGAATAGACATCAGATTGGTGTTGGTGTGTTGGACAACCAGAGGGTTAGTTGGTTGGTAGGTTGGAGTTTAACATCCCCTTTCAGCACAAATACGGGCTATAGCGAAGACAAGGACTACCTGAGGGTGCAATTGGAATGATGAACATACATGGCAGAAAAAAAGTAAGTAGGCTCAGAAGAATTAAGAGGACGGAAAGTGACGTTAGATATTTTGAAATTAATGTGGTATTCAATGGGGAGCCAGTGGAGCTGTTAGAGAAGTATACGCAAACTGGACTGAAAGGAATTTGCGACAACACATGCAACGAGGTTTTGTGGTTAGTTTAGAGATTTTTTTCCTGAGCGGTGCCATACAAAACAGAATTTGAATAGTCATGTCATGGTTATAGTATACCAGCCAAATATCCAGTTTCCCAGCATAAGCTGATTTCTGGCTAAATGAAAAGCGTTTAACCACAGCATACACATACTGTATGGAAAGCTGTTCAACTTTTATGACCACACCCACAAAGGCAGGAAATTTGGCCAGTTGCTGTAGCATAATCATGCCATAATGTTATGTAGTTTTTGCTGTTTATTTTCGGTTGCATGAGTTAACTTTTGCTTTACAGTAGTACATTTACATCAGAGACATTGCAGTTTTTAGTAGAATGACGACAAAGGATTAGTGGGACGTATCTGTCTTTCTGGCCGTGGTCAGTAGAATCTATAACCTTTGGTGCAACAACAGGAGACACGTTTTTCACTTTTTCAATGGCACTGGTAACTGATGCTACGGAAACAGAGATCAGTAGAACACTCTGGGTTTACATGTCTTGTGAAGGACTTTTTACAAATTATTAGTTTACTACAGAAAAATTACGGCAGACAATCACACAATGCAGTCAGCACTAGTTCACATTTTGCACACCTCTACCAGTCTCACTGAGTTTTTTTCTTTAAACGTCCTTCTTTCTGGAGTTATGCCACGACGAATTGGGTTCCAATAACAAAAGATTTGGAGATAATTGCAGCCAACAGTGTGTCAAAGTACTGAAGGGAACACAAAATTCTGACACCAACCAAAAATATCACCCATTGGCCTCATTCCTACTAGCAAACCAAACAAGATGCAGTCGGAGATGGTAGACTTCGACCAGGGTGCCGCCACCTGGCGCACTCGACCAAACAACGTCAACTGACGTTCGACTGGTGCCGCCACCTAGCGAACTGGCCTATTCCCTCCATTATATGAAAACATGACATCATCCACCAAAGTGGAAGTACACTACATATCACACTGTTGTCAGAGCCACAGTCACAGGTAAGACATAGAAAATTTGGTAAAATTCGGTAACATGGTTTTTTAGACATATGAGCAGACAGACAGACAGAGAGACAGACATGCTGATTGCAATACTTTGCAGCCCTACCTGGGACAAAGTAATGACTCCCGAGGAAGATATAACGTGTGCACTTTACGCCATTCTACAATGCAGGTACTCGTCAAATTACAGAGCTGGCCAAACGCATATGATTCCACACATACCTGACCATTAGACACACATGCTGGTCCCACATCTTGCGACGTAACACACGCATTGCCAGTACGACTTGTGTCAGACTCCATTGAACAGAATACAGACGACTGTGATATGTCCGTTGTTGCCAGTGACAAGTTGTCGCCAGACTCTATTAAAGATGATTTCTGGGCAACCACGACTGGCTGAACTTCAGTCCCCATACCACCAAAGGAACCGGTCGCTGTATATGCTAAGCTGAGGTTCTTCACCTTCTTCATAACATCAAACTGAGAATGCTGATCCGACAGACTTGCAGCACAATCTGTCGTTGTCGCAGTAGTTGACGAAGGACAGAGAGTCGAGGACTCTACAGCCATAGTCATCACTGGTAATAAAGGCTGCGAGGACGACGTTATCGAAGTCGACAATTCCGTAAGATCGATATTCCCAGCAACAGACGTTTCGACATTATTTTCTCGACCGTACACCCACAAACTAATCGACTGTGGCTCGGGGCTCGGCGGCTTCAGGCTCCTGATTGGCTGCAGCTGCATTTCTTCTCGCTTGGTTGCATCAAGATGCTCGGTTAAGCTAAACGACACCAAACTCGTAGGAAGGGTGTCCGTCAGCTCCATAGGCTGAGCGGATATACCCATTCTAGAGCTGTCATCGGATATACCCAACTGCGAATACGAACATCCAAAGAAATCCACATCCCGACCCAACTCTTTGGTCGTTTCCAGAGGAGGTTCGTATTGCTGAAATACGTTGGATAAATACGAGTGCCTGTGCGACGACAACGGCAAAGATTTATTAACTGCTTTAAAAGCAGAAGTTGAATTCTGTTTTGCTGCCGAGTGTACAAGCCGAAAACTATGATGTGCACTCATGCTTGACGTGGTTTGGTACGGCATGCTATTAGCCAGCTTCACGCGGGTCAACAGGTCATCAGCAGGTTGGACAATATTCGGCACTGCACTTTTCCGTAGCTTCCGAGCTTCAGTCAGGCTGTTGACCGTCGGCTCAGTACTCGCAGAATTTCCGAGTCCCGAAAGACCCGTGTCCACGACAGCAGAACGTCCTGCGCATGGTGAGTCGCGCAGTTTTTCCGGTTCCATAATCCGCATGTGGTCTGCTTTAGCAGTAGCGACTGAAGCATTTTCAACCGATGCCGAATTATTGGGCAAAATATCATCAGATTCTTTGGCTGCAAACAGTTTCTCGATGGCACTAACTCCGAACTGAACAGGTCTCGCAACAGACGAAGACACGTCATATACGTTCAGAGCGTCCTCTGCAGACCGTGAAAAATGTTCTAGCTCTTCACTTGATGACTTTCCCAGCCAGCTTACGACACTTCTATCCATGTGATTTACCACAGACGGAAGTGAAGCAGATACTGAAGAGCTGGCAAACACAACTTCTTCATCCCCAGAACATGCTGCAGGTGGCTTGTGCTCCGTTTTGGAAGCACACTCCGTCGGGAAACCAGCCAACATTTGCCTGTGCTGCTTGACATCCGACTTTATTAAGGAACTGTCAGTTTCACCGACAGACACTTCAGAAAACTCGACTCTGCTGTCGGCGGACTTCTTCCGCTGATATCCCGCTGCAGCAGTAGCGCCGGAAGAACCGCTGACAAACTGCTCACGCTCATCTACAACCTCACCTGCCGTCTTTCCTGAAAACTCGGAACTTTGTCCAGTCGGCAGTTTGTCCGGTGGTTTGTGGTCCGGCATTAGAGCAGTGACACTGGATGTTATGGTGCCTGGACAGCTTGGAACTGACGCAGGTATGGCTGAAGAGAGAAGGCAAGTCGAAGAGCTAGTAGAAAATGTCTCGCCTATCTTGCTACCGGAAGACGATTCAACTTCCCTCACCTGGAACGGTTCTTCAGTCTTATCCAGCTCCCCGAGGAATGCCGCCGTTTCAATTTTCACCGAAACATCCAGATCGTCGGTCTCGAGAAACAATTTTTTGTCTCCATCACTCACAGATGCACTCGTCCTGTTGTCTTCAAATCTGGCAACCCGGCCTCTTCGACCGTCCGGTAGCTTGCCGAACGGCCACCGGCTCAAAGACTTCATGCTGCTTGCGGATACATCTGACGGCAGACACTGAGTCAATTCCATGTCGGAACAAAGGGACATGCTGTCGGCGGACTTCTCCCGCTCATATCCCGCTGCAGCAGTAGCACCAAAAGAACCGCTGACAAACTGCTCACACTCATCTACAACCTCATCTGTCGTCTTTCCTGAAAACTCGGAACTTTGTCCAGTAGGCCGTTTGTCCGGTGGTTTGTGATCCGGCATTAGAGCAGTGACACTGGGTGTTATGGTGCCTGGACAGCTTGGAACTGACGCAGGTATGGCTGAAGAGAGAAGGCAAGTCGTAGAGCTAGTAGAAAATGTTTCGCCGATCTTGCCAGCGGAAGACAATTCAACTTCCCTCAGCTGGATCGGTTCTTCAGTCATATCCAGCTCCATGAGGAATGCTGCCGTGTCCATTTTCACCGAAACATCCAGATCGTCAGTCTCAAGAAATGGTTTTTCGTCTCCATCACTCACAGATGCACTCGTCCTGTTATCTTCAAATCTGGCAACCCTGTCTCTTCGACCATCCGGTCGCTTGCCGAATGGCCACCGGCTCAAAGACTTCGTGGTGCTTGCGGACACATCCGACGGCAGACATTCAGTCAATTCCATGTCGGAACCAAGTTCCAGGGACATATCCGACGAAAAACACCGCGTTGTCATCATATCACTATCATCTTTACCAATCACAGCCATCCGATTCATACTGCCGTCTGTGGTCGGGGCATAACTTGCACTAACCGAAGTTGCTGGGGCTGACTCACAGCAAACGACAACACCAGCTCCAACACAGCATGTCAAAGACAAATCGGATTCTTCAGCCTCATCGTCAAGGTAAGTGGACTTGTTA
>Ga0209780_1000801_pt1 | contig 18589 bp, 12 predicted proteins | sample WorMetexBAHAMAS2_FD_187384 | JGI IMG/M metagenome (GOLD analysis project Ga0209780, IMG submission 187384) | Marine gutless worms symbiont microbial communities from Max Planck institute for Marine Microbiology, Germany - Inanidrilus exumae... | ecosystem: Host-associated > Annelida > Digestive...
CGTGGCGTAGTGGTAGCGTCGTTGGTCTAGATCAACGAAGTTAACCTACGCTGAGCCCGGTTAGTACTGGGATGGGTGACCGTCCGGGTTCGACTCCCGGGGCGGCACTTTATTTCGGTATGTAACTAACTACCCAGGTCGACTCAGCCTTCTACCCTCCGTGGGATGGTAAAATGAGTACCAGCCAAAGGGCGGTGATGTTCTGCGGCTGGGGACTAAAGGCAGGCATGGTGTAATTTGCAGGTAAAACTGTGTGATCCATGTCTGAGCGCATTTGAGACGGTTTGCGTAAAAATGCGCTATACAAATCGACATATACTTTACTTTACTACTTTACTTTATAAATTTTCCCATTGATTTTTGTCCATGTTTATTCTATATTTATAGCTGATTACTCCGATGCAATGTTTCTATGGACCCCCGATATTTATATGAGGCTGTCTGCATGTCGAAAATCTGACACACATGTTATGTGTTGTCCTGATGTGGTAACTAGTGATTGCGCGATACATCACATGGTATTGAATATCGCGATATTGAAGTCGTGTCGCATTTGTATCTATATTGTGGATAATTTCATCTGAAACGAATTGATATTCTGCACTACTCTTGGCACATTGTCGGCAACAGGTCACCTGGACGCCTTGTACATATCCGTTGTGATTGCGTGCGTGGAGGCCTGCTAGATTGAAGTTTTAAGTGGACTTCACTGACGCTATCTAACTTTGTTGACAGCATGCTAACGCAGGCGACGGTCTCGACAATCTAGCATTGCTCGATTTTAGTATAGCGTTCTTGCTGACACTGTCAACTGCGATCGACTGCGTCGACGTTCAAACGTCGTCAACGGCATTTGACGGTGTGAGAGCGCCGTCAATCTTGGTCGACCGCGGGGATGGCGCCAGTTTGATCGTTACTGAAAACTATGAATGCTCAATTCTTGATACCATCCCATCCCCACGTTTGAACACCATTGATTGTGTTCGAATGCCCTTGATGACCTTCAACAGCTTTCAAACTTCGAATGCTACTCATATCTAGCAATGCTAGATTTTTTAGACCATTCCCATGATCACACACATGCGAATGCGGGGACAATGTTCCAACATCATCGACAGCGTTCCGCATTGTGCAACCACCGTGGATTGTGGGCAACCTCGGTGGACATCGTCAGTTTGAACACTACTGAAATCTATCAATGCTAGATTGTTGATACCATCCCATACCCCATGTTTGAATGCCATCGATAGCGTTCGAATGCCCTTGACCACCTTGAACGGCATTCGAACGTGTGCGAAGGCATCAATGAGAACGCTACATTAATCTCGGACTGTTGACCGTAGGCCTATTTGTGTATACAGTAAAATACGTCGGAGCATTTTGGGACCGTATCATATTGTACCGCAATATTTTGTGCAGTATCGTACCGTATCCATCGTTTCCCCCCACGTCGTATTGTGCCATCTCACTAGTTGTAATGAGTAGATAAATAGTACAGCAGGTCATATGATGCTATTGGTCAGTGTCTACCACGTGTAGGACCATGTTTATGGTGCAGTACTAACCCGATTCTTAACACAGACACTGACTAGCAACATCATGTGGGTCGACAGGACCAATGTTTTATTTATCATCACTGATTTTGTGACTCCAGTCCACATAGTTGTTACATACTTTGCTTTTGTAAAATATTACATATATTTCTGTTAATAAACAGCATTGCTGTGCTGTACTATTCATCTATGTGCTCTTCACCACCAGGTCATGGGACATCTTATTTTCAGTCATTCTGTGTCAATACAGCGATTTGGCCAGCCACAGCTTTGCAGGTATGAAGAATTTGCAGAAACGTACACATTATGCTAGTTGGTCACTGATTTCAGCTACTGTGATGCGGTGATTTGGTATTGTACTCTGTAGTGAAACCATGTAGTGGTCACTGGTCACTCACAAGTCACAGTTGTATGTTGCAGTTGGTGTGCACCAGTTAACTGGACACAAAGTTGCCATAAAAGTGATGAACCGGCAGAAGATTAAGAGTTTGGATGTCGTCGGCAAGATTCGAAGGGAAATCCAGAATCTTAAGCTGTTTCGTCATCCACACATTATTAAGCTGTGAGTAATGGTATTGGTAGAGTTAGTTTGTGATTGTCATTTATTTCCAGTTATAATTGATCGAAGCCACATCTAAGTTTACTATTACTACTGTTGTTGTTTGTAGAACAGTAGCACAACCAAAAAATTGTAATATTCACTTTTTATTTATTAAGGTATTTAGTATCCACAGTATCAAATATATTATTACCCACAATGACAGCAGTCATGGGGTAAGGTTTTCAATGGCGTTTGTGTGTCTGTTTTCCCACAGCATATTGTGAAAACCGCTGCAGCTTAGATCACCACAGTGTTCCACCATGAGTCCTGGAAATCCATTTATTTTGGGGTCAAAAGGTGAAGGTTGCAAGGCACAAAAAACAGTGCCCGCATAGCGTCTTCTAGTTGTTGCTACTGTTATTTAGGATCTGAGTATTTGATGGTGATTTACCATGAGTGTCATTTGTTTTTTTTGTGCGATGCTATACTAGTGCTCTATATGCTGTCATCGTGTGTCCGTTCTTTTGTCTGTCCATCACAAGTCATGAGTTCTACAAAGGTGGTTAAACTTAGGATCACGCAGACAATGCCATACGATAGCCCAAGGATTCTAGTTTACCGATGTCAAAGGTCTCGGCAAAATTTCAACGAGGTCACCCCCAACGGGTTGCCAAATAGAGGTGGGGTAGGTTACAGTGGATGACTTTTCACCAGTATCTCACTGTATCTCAGAAACGGTGCAAGATAGGAATATAGTTACTATACCTTAATAGGAAATCGTATTTTTCTATCGAATGGCGCTTTTTCAGTGACCCCAAACCATTTGTTTTCTACTTTTGTATCCATTTTTGTATTATTTTAGTAGGTGGCGATAGACTTCAAATTTGGTAGGCAGGTTGATCGTAGCAAATCCTAGCCCTCGGACCACAAATCATCCCTGAAAGGGGCATTGTCAGGTCACGTGAACCATTAAAATTTTGGTGGGCACGATGAAATTTTGTACACAAGCTGGCTATATAAAGTCCCAGCATATGGATGACATATCACCCTTAAAAGAGGCATGATCAGGGTCACATGTCACATTTTTGTTATATTGCACCCCCTATGATATCTCTGGATTGGCTGAGGCTAGAGCCGTCAAATTTTGCTCACAGGTAGCCTGTATCATATTCCAGCCTAAGGATGACAAACCACCCCTAAAGGATTTTGGTCAGTGTTACATGCCCGTTATTCAGTTTTGATGCTCGCAATCCTATCTTTGGAATGGCTGAAGCGACAGTTGCCAAATTTTGTATGCAGGTAGAATATATCAAGTGCTTGGCTTCCGGTGACAGATCTAATGGGCTTGGTCAGGGTGACGTGACCTGTTTTTTTTAATTTTTTAATTTTTAAAAATTTTTTCGCCAATTATATCTTTGGAATTGGTGAAGCTAGGCACTTCAAATTTCGTGTGCTGATTGATATGTAGGAGTAATAGTGCATTCACCATATATCACCCCCTAAAAGGATGTGTCATGTGACCTCCTTAAATTTAGAGAAACAAGTGATAATATCTCGCCATCTGTGCAAGATAGAGACATAGTTATAATGGAGCACTAATATTCAATTGATCTCGCGAAGTTTTTACATTGTAGTAATGATTGAACTGTCTAACTAGTTGTTCGTAACGTTTCGTGTAGGTGTTTGTATTTTTGTATGTTTTTAGCTAAACAGTTTTTATTTGTAATGCTTGCTTTAGTCACTTACTTGAAGTTGTGTATGCCTAATTGTTGCTCAGGACACCGGTAAGTGCACGCAGTTATCGTGCCACGGCGTTCCTGCTTGACTGATATTGTTATTTGTATGTCAAGCAAATAAATTCATTCATTCATTAAATGCTATGTGGCCTGTCGAATGGAACCATTGCCAATGACCTTGAAGGTCACTTTTGCCGTTTGAAACCTTTATAACTTCCATACCTTGTGAAACAGCAAGAATTTATTGATGTAGTGTGTCGCGCGGTCCCTCTGCAGTAGCAGAGCTTCGTGTTTTATGAATGTGGTACTGGTTTATGGGTTGTCCCATTTTTGGAACCATTATCATAAGTTCGTTATTAATGTATTGTTGTCATATTATGCATTGTAGGTATCAAGTGATTAGCACTCCTACGGATATATTCATGGTAATGGAATATGTTGGTGGTGGTGAGCTGTTTGAGTATATCGTGAAGCACGGGAAAGTAAGTAGTTGATGTCATTGTCAGGCATATTCTTGCATGTCAGTGCTGTGATGTATTCATGCTTGCCATTCAATAGAGTTATGATTTTTAGGTTGACTCTTCGACAGAGTCGACCTAATAAAGCCGGTCTCAGATGTCCGTCCATACGTGCGTACGTCTGTCTGTCCACAAAACGTTTCTTCAATTTAAGTGAAATTTGGCATATAGGTAGAGGTCAATGAGTGATGCACGACGTTATGCAGTATGACCCGATCCAAGGTAAAGGTCACGAGCCCTTCAAAGTTGGAAATACGATTGTTTTCTTCTCCGCCATTTACAATGGGAGCTGGCAACTGACCATGAACACTTAAACTAGGGCACAATATCTATATTTGATCTGGCCGAATTGTTGATAGTTGTCCTAGTTTTTGTGTCACGTAACTTTGAAGTTGGCACAAACGTCAGTTGCGAAGAGTCGACTGTCAGTCCCCGTATGGGGCTAATTTTTTTGTTTTTTTACACTCTTTGTTTGAGCAACATAAGTTTATTAATATTTTGTTATTGTTAGGGTTTGCTTAGCTAAGCTTAGCTTAGCTGTCTCAAACAGATGTATGCCAGTTGTCATGGCAAGACAGAATATCAGCTACAGTAAATATAAATGTGCATGTATTTCATCGTCATCATCAGGTGGCATGCCCACTATGTGAACGTAGCTGACTTCACGTTCCTCCACCATGATGGACGATTTTGCAGTTTTAATGAGTAGGACTGACATTCTTGTTAAAACTGTGTAACTTATACTGGGATTATTAATCAAGTGATATCTGACAATCTTGAACTCTTAACAGTCACGTGAGCTGCATGTGGCATGTTGGTCTGTACTGTTTCAACAGTGTTGTAACTGCTGTAACCGCTGTCTGTTGCCACTACGTTATAAGGAGTTTAGTGAAAGAAGTGAATAAACAGAGGTTTTTGCTATATTGATATTATTTTGTTATGGTTATTTGCTATTGTATGTGGACTAAGTAGAGTTTGACGGTAGTTGTTTATTTCCAGAGTATAAACTGTTTGTTGGATTACAGTTGAAGGAGTCGGCTGCAAGACGGTTTTTCCAGCAGATTATTTCCGGAGTTGACTATTGTCACCGGCACATGATTGTGCATAGAGATCTGAAACCAGAAAATCTGCTTCTCGACAAATACCTCAATGTCAAGATTGCAGATTTCGGTATTTATTATGTCATTGACGACATTGAGCATTGTTAATAAATTGATTGTGTCACGTTTTTATTGCATTTTTGTTAGAGTATATTGCCAAATATTCATTTTTTACCACAGCAAAAGTTAAAGCATTGAATTTAAAAGCTTTAAGTTGGGTTTTCGTTGAAACTACAACTGGGTGATTTCTGTATTATGAATAACACACAGAAGAGTGTTGTACAAATCTCTTGCAACACTTTTACACAAATTCTTTAAACCAAGATGCTGATTGTCCAGTCACGTGCTTTTCCACAATTAGTGATCAGCATGTCACCTTGAATTCCACATTACTAGTCGTCAAAGCATGTCTGAAGACCTACATATACTCACTTTCCTTTCCAACAGTTTTACACAAATTTTTAAACCCAAGTTAATGAGAGATTTAGTTGCAAACCTGTAATGTCACTGTAGGTTTGTCAAACATGATGACGGATGGAGAGTTTCTCAAGACAAGTTGCGGCTCACCAAACTATGCAGCGCCAGAGGTTATATCAGGAAAGTAAGTACATGTTTATAATATGTAATTAGTGCCTTACGTAATACTGTAAACTTACACGACTAAGGGTTGGTTGCACCAACCATACTTAAATTAAGTACTACTTAAATCTCTTCTTACGTTAAGCTAAGTTAAGCAGCAGTATTTGGCCACTTAAAATTTAAGCGGCGATTTTTTGTTTAATGATTTTAACTGTCAAGAAGCACCCAGTGTGAAAGCTATTTGATCAGTTCTGCTTGTATGTTAATTGTAAACTTCAATTAAGCAGTAAACTTGTATATTGCCATAGTATTAATAAAAATAAAATGAAAACACATGCAGCACAGCATGATTACAAACATGGGAATATGGCATTCAGTGGATGTTCATTCAGGGAGAGCCTGCTGGACTGCTGGTTGGCGCTGCTGGTGCTGGCTATGAGCGGTAGTGAAATAGTGAAGATGATATCACGTGCCTCCTAGCAACTATTTATAGACATCCATGCAGCCAGGAGAAACCGCTGTTACATTAATCAGCAGTTTCTGTCGGTTGCATTTCTGCTTAAATATTCACTTTAGTCAGTGTGCTGGTGCTTCTGACTTAAGTGAAGATTGAAGTAGAGATTTAGTTCTTACTTACAAAGTTAAGTAAGTGGCCATTGATTAAGTTACAGTTTAAGTATGGTTGGTGCAACCAGTCCTAAGTGTTTATTTAAATACCAACCCTTTCAGTAACAGCTCTACTAGGTCAAAAATATATACAGCCATATTATGCAGTGATTTTAAACAGATGTAGAATCGGCCATACTCACCTAACACTTTCATATTTACTTTTAGGCAACCACCTAGTTATCATGATTTTGATGAAATTTTAGGAATAGGTAGACTGTGGATCAAAACAGAGTTCATTGCAAACATATTCTGGGTACCAGTTGGTGGTAAGTGCTATCACTCTGCAGTATAGATAGTTCAGGAAAAAAAAGTGAAAGTGGAAGTGAGATTAAGGAAAACCAGTTACGACAGAGTGCCGGAAATGCCACACCCACATCACAGTGCAGTATATAAGCAAGAAAGACAACACAAAACAAAGGCATCTTCTGTTCCCTACGTGCAGTGTGGCAGAGGTATACTGTCTATTGAGGACCCTATAGTTGTGCTTTTTGTTGCATCCGAGTGATCATAATGAGTATGTGGTAAGTGGTCGTATGTTTGTTGTAGGCTGTATGCGGGTCCTGAGGTTGACATCTGGAGCTGTGGTGTGATACTGTATGCACTGCTTTGTGGGACGGTTAGATCATTATTCAGTCTAACTAACACTTACTGCTGTTCTGATAATTCTGAACAGTTTTCTAAAATAACAGTTATTGTTAGATAACGTTCTTGTGTGAGAGTACAGTTGATTTATTGTGATGTTGCAACTTAGTGTGTTAACATGTCACATCGTTACAAGCAAAATTTAGATTTCATGTTTTTTTCTTTATAGTCATATAACAAATGGTACATTCAGTTACAACCATGAGATGATACAGATTATTTATATACGATAATACAAGTAGTATTTTCTCATTATCTTTGTCTTGTACTATGGATAATCAAGTTGTGTTATGATTAATCACTAGTCCACTGTTGTGTTTGTCAATGATGTGCTCATGGGTATTAGTGATAGGTATTGTGCTTACTGTACGAAACAGTGTCCATATTAATCATGAAATCTTTGTGTTTGCAGTTGCCATTTGATGATGAGCATGTTCCTACACTGTTCAAAAAAATCAAATGTATGTGTTTTAAGTGTTGATACATTATTTGCTCATTATTTTATTATGGAATTATATGGAAAGGTGTATGCTACATGTCCATGAAACTTAATGGTGAAGAAAGAGAATGAGATGAGACTTAAGTGGGCTAAAATGAGAATGATTAGATGTATGTTTGATACGAAAGTAACAGATAGGTTCACGTGCAATGATTTGAGGAGAGATATAGATGATATAATTAACTAAATTGTAATTCTTCAATATGAAATTTAAATTGAAAATGATAAACTATAATTCAGCAACCTGTTTTTCCCCGTGTACAACCTACTGACATAATTAAGAGGTATTCTTAATATTAAGGTCTTTCTAAAACTAATTTTGAACTGCACTACTGAAAACTTACTTTGTTAAAATGTAATATTTTTATAGGAGATTATTAGTTTAAAGGGTGATATGATATAAATACATGCATTGTTGTCAAGTTTAGCATAATTTCGGGTGTATCGAAGATTTGAGCAAACCAGACAAAAATATTTAAATTTTCCAAATTCTGCAAGTTTTACATTTTTTACAACAAAATATGAAACGTTTGACATATCACATGCCTTTCTATTATTAACCATTGCAAAGTTATCAACTCCCAAAAACATTCCAATTTTGGCCCACCCTGTAATGTTAAAAGCGCCATTAAATTCCATCCAACGTACAGATTGGTTCACGTGTATTGAGTTGAGAGATGAGACTAGTAATAGATGATGATGACAGTGCTATATTGGAATAGGTTGATATGGTATGGAGTGTTTCAAAAACAGAATGAGAATGATTGGATGAAATGCATGGTTTGTGAAGTATAGGTATATGACCTAGAGTTAGGCTAAGAAAACCTGGAGATGTTGTAGAAAAAGACTGTCGGACCTGTTAACTAAACACTTAGAATGATGTTATGGACTGTGCAGAATGTAGGAAATTAATTAAAGATATTGAATAATAGCCACAAAGATAGGGAGTAAATAAGTGAATGTTGTTTCTTGTACCGGCTCACTCGTGTTCTCCTGAATAAAGGATCATTAAATAGGTTGTTGTTGTGTATATTATTATAGAGTTGAATGTTAATTTGCGTAATGTGATATCTAATAACGGCATTTTGTAGTTTAGAGATTGCTAAGAAGTAGATTCTTAATCATGCCATTACAAAAATGCCCCATGCTGTCCCTGGGGCTGTAAGAATAAGCTGATCTGTTTCCAGGCCAGCCCCATGTGGGCCGGGGCAATCCCCTCTCCCCGCTTATCCCTTCACTTCCCACTTTCTACTCTATCTTTTAGCATCTTTTACTTTTCCTTTTTCCCTTTCTTACTAGCTTTATCTATTTTCTTGTTTTTCAATCCCTTCCTATTCTACCGGAGTAGTCCAACTCTGTTTCCAGGCTGGATGTCGTAGGATGTGACTAATCCTGGCTTTAGTTTTTTTTTTGATTTTGTGTTATATATCTTCCTTAGTGTAGGATTCATGCTGTTTTTTGTGGTATTTAATTTAGTTAAATGAGCGTCTCAAATCCTTTCCCTTTTTGTGTAGCTGCTGAACAAAAAGGCAGCCAGGATTGAGGTTAATATATTGCAGGCCTTTCTTTACTGGTTGGTTAGGGATAGCTCTCCACCCTTGACCTTTTGTCTCTGATATAGCCATATTTGTGCTGATAAGGGACGTTAAACTCCAACTGACTGTTTCCAAGCCGAACGTTTTACTAGACAATGAAAGCTGGCTTTCGATTTGTCTTTATTTTGTGTTACAATACCTTTCAGTTTATATTTGAATGTCTGCTTTTGTTGAGTTAGGTTTAATTTCTTCAGTAACATATTATAAACGATTGGCTAGGAAGAATGCATCTGAAAATGACCTATTTTATCATATGGAGCATAAAACCTTAATTTAAACATTACGAGAATAAATATAGCATTTGGTGGACAGCATTTGTTCACTGTGGTCTGTCACCATTCATCATTGCCACGTGCTACTGCAGTTGCAGTAAGGGTTGTCACTGACTGCATCTCACCATCCTTCATTGTTTTGGATCTCCAGGTTGACATTGATATTGTGACATCCACATGACTGCCACGTTGCAAAGACATTATTGCCTTTATTGGCCTGCATTGCAGTTCTTTGTCAGCTCTTGAATATCTGCCAGTCAGCGACCAGACCTGTTCTTCAGTCACATGTAGCATCTCTCTGCTCTAACGGCTGAATGATGGTAATGTGACCCTGGCTGGCATTCATTCCTAAATTATGCAGCAGCTGCTGTCTGTGATGATCGCTGAAGCTTGGCTGATCTAATCATCTTTGAGACATGAACATGTCAGTTTGAACATTTGACAGCTCCACTGGGTGAAGGCTGCACAGAAGATCGTTGTATACGGATATTTGTATGTGCTGTCACTCACCTAGGCTATCTCGCTGAGGAACTGCAAACTCGGACAGTTGTCATTGTCTGCAGTCAGCTGCATCATCATCATATGATTGTCCAGTCACATGCTTTTCTACAGTTGGTGACTGGAAATTTCTGGTTGATGCCACTTGTATCTGGAGTGATCTGCTTCAGCATGTCACCTTGAATTCCACGTTACCAGTCTTCAAAGCATGCCTGAAGACCAATGCATACTCACTTTGCCCGAACTTTGTATAGTGCATCTGCAGTGACTAGTCTTTTCAGACACAGTAATTCTCTGTTTTATTCATTCATTCATACTTCCTATGATATGACTTTGCAGTTGTGTCAGAAGATGTTTCAACATTGAGTAAATGTGCTGGTTGCCGTATGTAATATTCAGCTGGCATATACCATACGCCGGACTCGATGCCGAAGACAGCATCCGTACTTATTTCCAAGATGCTTCTTGTGGACCCGGTCCAGCGAGCCACTGTCCACGATATTAGGTAATTACTTCTGCCTTGAAGTAGATGTCTTTTTAACTGACACTGTGCATGAGTGTGTGTACGAGTGAGCACAAGGTGTGGAACTATAGTGTTTAGTGACTCTGTTGAATTTGTAGGCACTATATAAATAAACTACCTATTTATCTACTTATCTAGTGTTGCATCTGTTACCTTGACGGTATTTGTTGCTTAGTAACTAGCAGAAATGTGCTTTCTTTGCAGTTATCAGCTCCAGCTGTCAGTTTCTGTACATCTGTGATCAGACCTGTTGCATATGCTAACTGGGTGGTCGGTTGCTGCAGATGCTGGTGCTAATCGATTTTTGTTAGTAAGTAAGTAAGTAAGTTAAAATATTTATATAGCGCAGGAAATCATGCATCACACTGTGCTGTTAGTAGGATGCAACCGATTATAATTGCTGTCTTCTGCAGGCTACAGTTGTTGACCATGTGAACTGATTGCACCACCAACTAAAGCATGTAGAATGGCAGCGATGATGCCGTACTTTTAATTGTCTGCTGTTGAAAGTGACTGACAGACAGCAGGGTGACGGCTGTGCAGGCAGTGTGAATGGTTCAAGTTTGATCTTCCCGAATATTTGTTTCCTGCTACGAGTGACGTTGACGCATCGATCATTGACACAGATGTCATCAGAGAAGTCTGCGAGGTCTGTTATACAGTGTTGTCCAATGGTATTGATTGATGTTTACAGTTTTACTCTCTGTCTAGGTATCTAGGTAGTATGTGATGCAACAGTGGCCTCGTAAGTAAGTAAGTAAACATGTGAAATTTAAATAGAATGGAAACTGTATGTGATGTTAACAGACTGTAGGTCGTTGCTTCTGAATGACGGCAGCTGTTGCTGTGCAAACAGAAATGTCACGTGACCGAGCAGGAGGTACACAATGCGTTGCTCAGCGGTGACCAGCAGGATCAGCTCGTCATTGCATACCACTTAGTACTTGACAACAATCGCATTGCCGATGAGGCGGACAAGCTGCAAATTCATGACTTCTTCGTTGCATCGAGTCCTCCAATCGAGTCATTCATGGTGGTCAGTCACGCTACTGTCTGTTGCTGTTGTCCATTGAATGTACTGCTGCCTTGCTGTGAATGGTAAAAGGTAGTGTAGCATGAGCTTCTGTCTGATGTTGCTGGTGTAAGTCCATAACTGACGTGCTTCTAGTGCTGTGACATTTTGCTTTGGTGAAAGAAATGCATCTGTATCCGGTCTGTAAACTGTCCCTCGTCAACAATCCAAGCCCAACTGGGGAGCGCAAGTGAGAGTGGAATTCAACATAGAATGGTTAAGCAGAAACCACAGTGACACTGGTAGTAGATTGAGGAAAGGAAAGAGAAGGTATTTATTCACTAGCCATTGTAATGTGTAATTTGTGATAGTTGAGTAGTGGTGGCTTGTATAGTAAAATCACTCAGGCCATATTAATAGAGGTATTCTTAAATAGATAGTTAATTTCGTCCGTTGAGTAACTCGGCATCATGGCATGTTGATGACTACTGTAAAACTTATTATGCTCACGTGCCCTGCAAAATAAAAGGGCGCGAATATCAATACTATACCAACTTTGATTGGTATAGTATTTTGTGTTGGAATTGTGTGGTTTGAATTTGCCAAAATAAAAGGCACCAAAATAATTTTGCATGTGAAGTTGTCAACTTTTAGGTAAGCCAGATTAAAGGGTTTTACAATATACTGTATCTTGTTTGTTGTGTCAGAAACTGCAAACGGGTAATATGCTGCCTGTTACACCGTTGAGGCCTCATCCTGAAAGAATGCCTGGTAAAGACAATTTGACTCTTATTTGTTACTGGCCTAGTATTGTTTTGCTCTCTGGCGTCTGTCAATGTCTGTCGTCATCTGTGTCACTTCGTGGTGGGCCTGCAGTTGGCTTCACTTGCGCAGGCCAGGCGATAACGTCATGCCGCTTCCAGTCTAATTATAGCTCCACGGTAACACTGCACGGCGGGCTTGTCTACATTCCAAGAATGTGCCTTTTATGGGTCAGTTTTGGTGAGGGATTTATGGTTTGTGCGCTATAAGCGCGCGAAAAGAGCAAATTTCGGCGACCGCTGTGGTCGACGTTTTGGTTAGTCATGACGCAAAAGTAAACAAACTGATGTGAGTGTTGCACTCTGTGCGATGTTGCATCAGTAAATAAGTAAAAAATTGTATCACCTGCCGAGTATGCCAGTGACACATGCTGTCTAGTTTCCTCAGAAATAGGCTGCATTAGGTCACGCCTAATGTTGTGCATTGCGATGCAGCGTAATGAATAACAGTAAGCTTATTCTTCATTAAAGTTTGCATGAGTTGCAGCCGATGTGAAATGTATTGTAATCACGGGCGTCTGTGTGTCGGTCCGGCGATGCATTCCTACAGGACATACAGGGTGGTATGCTTGCCCTTCATGGTTCAATGTCACGTGCAAGGGTACAGTGGTACAGCACAATCTCTTCAAGCCTATATTGCAGTGAGTCCCCAGATACACTGCACCCCGTCTATTTAATATTATTATAATCTGTTTTTCTATAATATGGGTACTGTTAATGGAGATACACGATATAGGGTATAGCAGATCTTCCATCAGAAATCAGTCAGTGGATCAAGACAGGCTGTCGTGAGTGATGTCAATGCTTTCTGTTCTTGTCAGTCCTTTTGTGCTGTTGCTTGGGTGACTGGAGGGATTTCCACATGCAGAACCTGCTCCAGATATCCTCCTGGAATAACTAGAGCCAGTTTTACACGCCGCATGTTGACACACTAACAATGCAAAAGAACTGAGCAGTCGTCAAGAAAAGAAGGCCGGTTTAACAGAAACTGGACGTGATAGTAAAGTAGTAGTAATAGTAGTGGTTGTCTTTGTTCTTTTTTCTTTATATTTTTAACCACACCTATGACAGTCGTGTGGGTAGGGTGCTCAGCAGCATTTATGTGCTGGTTTGTTTGTTTGTTTGTTTGTTCACATGATATCTCAAAACCGATGCAGCCAGGATCACCAGACTTGACGTAAACAGGGTTCACAATGAGTCCTGGAAACCCGTTTTGGAATCGGAAGGTCATAAGGCAAAAAACAGTGCCGGCGTGTGTTTTTGCACTCTTGTGAGTGCTGGCTTGTAGTTATTATTATGTTGTTCAGATGCTGCTCTGAATATCAAGTTAATACTTCAAAATTCATTAATGGACTGGGGCATGGTTTACTGAAATGTCATCTGTAACTGCAGATGTCAACACGACAGCAACACTAGATCAGATGGCGTCTGGCGACAGCCGAGCCGCTCCTGTGCGCAAGGCTAAGTGGCATCTCGGTGAGCATTTATGTGTATGAGTAAAAACGTGACTGCAGTAGCAGCATACCTGAGTAATACTGTACTTTGCTGATCGTGTTGGTGATGGTAAAACTGACATAATTCGATAGCTTGCAGTCTGTCGTTTTTTCTAATCTTCAGTTTCTGATCTGAAGTTACCTTTCACATTATATATCAGCAGATGATGGTACTTTTTATTGTACTTGCCATATGTGATATGTAGATGAGATATTATATCAGACACCAGATAATAGAAATTTAGTGCAGATATTGCACAAATGGTGATTTACAGACACTGATGGGTTATTGTTGACTTACATTGTAGGCATACGATCTCAGAGCAAACCTCTTGATATCATGCATGAAGTATTCAAAGCAATGAAGTCTCTGGACTATGTAAGTATTTTTCAAATTTCACAGAGTTTTTCTGCATTATGGGTACTAATGATGTTTTTGGCTGGCCAGTGGCTAAGATGGTTACAAAGTAATGGATTCCAACCCGATCAACTGATCTGTGTTATTGCAGTGGAGTTCTGTGTGAGTCATTGTAGGAGTCAGGAATGGCATCTGGCCATAATTGATTTTATGCTGCAGAAAAAGTCCAAGGTAAGCATATCCAGGGAGTTACTTCGGTCACTAAAATGACTCCATATTAAAACTACTTCAAGCAGTTGACTTTTTACTTAACTGATTTGCTCACACCTTGTGCATGTTAAGTGTACACTCACACTGTAACGGAATGACGTCCAAAAATGTTTGCTGCGTCAGTTGTAGTTGTTGTATGTAGTTAGTATGATATGTTTTTGACTTTCACAGTCACTTACTGTCTTTAATACAACGCCATAAATAAGTAAATACATTTAACCCGGAAATTAAAGCAAATTTTCAGTTAGGTTTCCAAGATGACGCAGAATCAATTTAAGATCAATGATAGCAGCAGTTTAGATAAACCAAACTGACTGCTCGTCGAATGTGTACCTGTTGTGATGCTATTTCTCGTCACCTTAAAGGTAAAGGTCGGATTCTTATGTAGCACTGCTTACACAAAAACCGGACCAGCGTGCTTTACAATCTCAGAGGTGGCAGCTCATCGGCAAGAGCCTAGTACGCATTCACCAGATGGCGACACCCTGTTCGAGGTAGCAGACATCTGATTGCAGCTTAAGACCCACAGTTTCCAGCTGGCCTCTCAATTTCTGTGGTGCCTTCCTTTTTTCACCTTAGATTCGCTTATGTTAACCGTTGTGCACGTTTATAAATTGTTTACTTACTTAAGATAACTTGAAATGACCCATGCCCATGCCTGATCCAAGCCGTAAATAGAGGAGTGTGTAGCACTTTAATGGCATCTTTATTAGACTGACCGTAGTCCATTAATGAATTTTGAAGTATTAACTTGATATTCAGAGCAGCATCAGTGTGATAGCTGACGTGATGATTGAAGTAATCCATTGTGCTTGTGTGGCTGTGAAAGCATTGAGATGTGAATGTTCAGGAGTGGAAAATAATCAACAACTTCCATGTGCGAGTCCGTCGTCGCAACAAAGTGACTGGAAAATATGTGAGTACTTGGCTGCTGGCAGTAGAGGGAAATGATGTTCTACAGTGTTTCGGCATGGAACAGCAGAAAAATTGATCCGAGAAGCATTACATGATAAAATTTCTAAATCTGTGATTTTAAGTCACAGTAGTTGCAAGTACAATTTATAATTGTTGACCATGTAATGTAGTTGATTAGCTGTGTATGTGTGTGCATGTCTGGATGATAAGCTTCATACGAAATGCCTCATAACCTAGATGTTTGGCATGATAGATCACCTTACAACGTCATCTTGATAATTCCCCCATGACGTTTCGAGTTCTTCTGCTAACAGAAAAACAAACGGCAATGAAAACATACCCCGCCAGAAGTCACGCTAATAAAATACTGTAATATACAAAGCTATTAATATACAAAGCTATTTACACCGTGATCCATAAAACACACCGCTTTATTTTTTTCTACAACTCCCATGTTACTTTTTACACTTTTTAGGTTGACTTTTCGACAGAGTATACTTAATAATGCCGTTCTCAAATGTCCGTCTGTCCGTCCACAAAAAGTTCCTTTGATTTCGATGAAATTTTGCACGTAGGTAGAGGTCAATGAGTGATGCACGACGGTATGCAGTATGACCTGATCCAAGGTCATGAGCCCTTTTCTGCCATTTTCAAAAGCTAATCTCCTCCGCCATTTACAATGGGAGCTGGCAACTGACCACGGATTCTTAAACTAGGGCACAAAATCTAAATTTGATTGGGCCGAACTGCAGATAACATTGCTGCAGTTGAAGACACAGTTAAGGTGAAGTTGCAGATTTTCTAACTGTTCTGTAAAGTTTTAATTTCTGTTTCCATTGGTACATATAGTGTAATAATAGTGCAAGAAATACGGGGGTTATAATGCAAAATAGTGTCCTAGTTTCTGTGTCACATGACTTTGAATTTGGCAGAAGTGTCAGTTGCGAAGAGTTGACCATCAGTCCCGTATGGGGCTAATTTTTGTACAATGAAGACAGGAAAGAATACTCTAGTTTAATTATTTAAGAGCTTGATGACATTGTAATTCATAATTGCATTACACTGCAATGTTCACTTCATCGAGTTACATAGTGCATAATAATACTACAACGAAATATGTTTAGTTCTGAAAATAAAATTTTGTTCAAAGCCTGTAGGAACTTAAAAGAGTTTCTGCCGGAAGACTCGTCAAGGAATTCCCTAACAAAAATTGCAAAGACAAACATCGAACGACTTTCTGCATACGTTGCACAGAACCAGTTCTGTCGAACACACTGCAGGAAATGGTTGGCCATGGTTATCCCGAACGGCAGATAACATTGCTGCAGTTGAAGACACCGTTAAGGTGAAGTTGCAGATTTTCTAACTGTTCTGTAGCGTTCATTCCTGTTTCCATTGGTACATATAGTGTAAAAATCCAACAAATACGTGGGTTATAGTTCAGAATAAAGTGGCATGTTTTTATGGACCAAGGCGTATATACTGCACTGGAAATTTGCAGCTGTTTATTGACACTTGGGCATATCATCCTTACGATAGTTTTAGTAATTGTATTTGGTGCTTTTCAGGTGAAGATGAGTCTTCAGCTGTACCAGGTTGATCAGAAGAGTTTTCTCCTCGACTTCAAGAGCCTCAACACTCAAGATCATCCTGACGCGGCTCGAGTCAAGCGTATGACCCGGGCCAGCATGTCGATGACATCTGATTCTGGTAAGGGCTCATTCATAAAGGATGTGTGCACAGAAGGGGGAGGGAGGGTCGAGTCAAATGCAGACAAGGGCGGGTTTGATAGTATGCGGACGTTTTCATTCATAGTAGGGCTGCCAAGTCTCGTAATCAAGACTAGCAGTGTAAAACAACCATCACAAGTCTGTTGTACAGTTCACAATCCGGCATTAAATTTAGAGAAGTTTATAAAAAAATTGTAGTCGGTCATTAGTTGCCAATTTTACACTCTTACCAGTCTACTTGTCCAAGAAATTAATCGTGGCATGTACATACACCATATCTAGACACAAATATTCTGACCAGGGCTGAGAACTAAATCCCGGATCACACCTTTAATTGGCATGGTACATTGTGAACTCTGGACTTTGTCACTTATCTATCAGGACTAGCTTTATTCTGCACCCGTTTTGTTCAAAACATTGACTAAGATTGTTAACTTGTTTGTGGTTCAGATGACATGGAAGTCGTGTCAGACAGTGAAGAGGCCGCCAACTATCACCAGATTCTGGAGTTTTTTGAGATGTGCGCCAACCTGATTACTACTCTGGCTCGATGATCTTTGAGTACTGCTGAACTTGTGGCAACGTGCCGTTGTCAACAGTGCCATGTGGCAGCTTCCATTGCTCACTGTCTCCCATTGGATGGCACTGGACGCCGGTCGTACGACCTGATTAATGCATGACGATAGCGTGATAAAGTGCTGGTATACAGTGACAGCAGCCATCTCTTGCTTACTTGTTGACAACTGATCCATAAACCATTCACCAAGGTAAAGTATAGCGTGACAAAATATGAACGTGGCAATCTGAAGAACTGCCATGATTACATGAGAATATTGTACATCTTGTATCATGTGATGCCATCGATTGAAGCTATGCAAGAATGCATGTATATCTACTAGACTTGCATGCAGTGTGACTACCATGTAACTGCGAGTTGCAGAGTTATTGAATTTTGACTGTTGTTGACTGTACAGGGCAATTATAGTTTTTTAAAGACACTTAAAATATGTGATAACTTTGCTGCGAAGTTGAGATAAATTGTGTAGTTAAAATTACCGACGAGATGCCAGTTTAAAAATGCACATTGCAAATTGTGAATATATATATAGCATACAGGCGACGTCAGAACGTTTGCATTCAGTGATATGACATAACACCTTTAATAAGAAAAACATAGTTAAAATTTCACAATTAACCACAGTATGACAAATTCACACGGGTCAAACCGTCCGATTATTACTGGCCCGGCTACACAGTGTATGGGG
>Ga0209780_1000802_pt1 | contig 18586 bp, 14 predicted proteins | sample WorMetexBAHAMAS2_FD_187384 | JGI IMG/M metagenome (GOLD analysis project Ga0209780, IMG submission 187384) | Marine gutless worms symbiont microbial communities from Max Planck institute for Marine Microbiology, Germany - Inanidrilus exumae... | ecosystem: Host-associated > Annelida > Digestive...
GAGACGATTTTACAGGTCAGATGACCCAACCAACAGTGTAATAGCACTGAAGGATGATAGTCTTCCAGGTCAAGGGCCAATCCCACAGGCTCAGCACACTAAAAGGTAAAGAAAAGGATGTAATCAAAAATTTTTTCTACATATAGCACCAAGTACACTAAAGTCACAGAGGCGCTCGAAAGACAGCTAAGCCAAGCAAGATCAAAGCCCGATCCAGTCAACCATGTACGAACTGCTCATTATATAGGTGTACATATGATGTACATAATTATGATGCACAACGGCACAGAGCTGGTCAAATAATCTCCCCTCTTACCCTCCAGACAATCACCACAGCTCAGATGTTGACTGTTGGAGGGGAAGGGGACGTACGTACGTAAGGATGAACGGACATTTGAGACCCACTTTATTTAGTCGACTCAGTCACATAACAAGTACACACCGACAGTTTTGTACACATCAGACCAGAGATCAGTTATGCGCATTTCAGTCTTGTACTAGACCAATCGCACTTCATTCCATTATCACCAAGAAAGGTTGAAGCCAATCGTGACTTTCTCTGTTTGGAGTCAGTACTTTCATTGCACTGTCACTGTTCATTAGCTCATGTGAAAAGGCCGGTGCCAATTATCACCAACAGTTCTAGTGAGAGTAACCGGTTTAACCCAGGTTTCATGAAAAACAGCTGCTAACACATAGAGGCTAAGGTGCGCAACCTGTAACTATCGCCAGCAAAACAACATGCTGAATCATACCACACATAGCTCCAGCTGGCGGGTCACTTCTGTGACATCACCATCATCCGGCATTGGTTCCACTACGTCGAACGACGTCATCGCAGTACACAGTGACTCCAGGTCCTTCATCAGCTCTGCTTCTCCTACAGACAATTCACAACTGTCAGCCTTAACATCAAGAATTGCCAAACCAATGGTATGCGTCAAGTAGGTATTTTATAACTGTCACAAAATTAACAAGGTGTCGCCCTCATGGGATGTACATAACACTACTGGCCCACTGCGTGCTGCCCACTGGTGGCTCTGCTTCTCCTACAGACAATTCACAACTGTCAGCCTCAACACCGAGAATTGCCAAACCAATGGTAGCTGTTAAATAGGTATTTTAAAACTGTCACAAAAACTAACAAGGTGTCGCCCTAAAGGGGATGTAACACTACTGGCCCACCGCGTGCTGCCCCCTGGTGAGTTACGTTGCGCCATCGTGAAGTGTTACAGGCGACGACAGACGCCAGCGACCGTTAATAGTCTGGCCCCCCTACACTGTGTAGGCAGGCCAATAATAAATTGTATTGGACGGAGGTTAAATCTGGCATATTAGAAGAAATTAGTGTAAAATACTCCGGCAGCATGTTTAAATTGGACAATGTTACTGAGTTAGGCAAATGCATGCACCCAACTCGACACGTATTATTTGTTGTGAAAAAAATCGTATCACCTGACAATCAGATGACACTCAAGTATATTAGTATTAGCCGTTTACTTTTTTACGAGTTCCTAACCTACTAATTAGTTTCTTAGCGCTTCATTAAATAAAACAAAATTGAATTAATTACATTAAAACTGTGTGGCAAGTGGTAGAAATCAAACACAGCTGATAACACACACAAAACAAGAATAGAAGAAATCATTACGTCCTCTAGAAAATGACATCACTGATAAATATACAAGTTATTTACGTGAAGTGCTTGGAGCCGCTGTGAGGCGTGTGCCATCAGCCAGTGATGTCGACGAAGTGACGTCGACGGCCACAGCCTCCGTAACCATCTGCATCTCCTGCTTCCTCGTTACTGCAACCACCTGTGACCCTTCAGCATTACATACTTCTTGTAGCTCGACGCCACACAGCATTATCTACACATCAAATCAACCATACACTCTTTTGATGTCACTGCCGTATTGGTCCAACACGCGATGTCACTGGTCAATGACTGACCACTGACCTAGCTGTCTCGTGTGGTAGCTAGTTGGAGTTTAACATCCCCTTTCAGCTCTCCAACCATGACAAAAAGTCATGGGTGGAGAGCTATCCATATCTAGTGTAGGAAGGCCAGCAATAAATTAACCTCAACCCTGGCCGCTTTTTGTTCAGCAGCCACCCAAAAAGGGAAAGGGATCGAGAGGCTCATTAAAATTATTACGCCAGCGCCTACAACAGGCAAAGACAACTATCACACCGCAAGACTAAACTAAACCAAATACAACAAAACACCCACAGAATGAATCTTAACTAAGCAATACAGATAACACAATCATAAACATAACAAACTAAACCCAGGTTCGGGCGCCTCCTAAGACCTCTCGCCTGGAAACAGAGTGGGACGATTCTGGTAGAAGGGGATCGGATGGACAATAGAAGAAAATAAGTAAAGTGAATGAAAAAATGAAAAAGGGAAAAAATAATAATAAGCAAAAGATGAAGTGAATGGACAAGGGAGGAGCAAAAGTGGAAAGGGGGTACCACGGCCCCACACGCGGGGTCTCGTGTGATAGACAAAGCCAACTATTTCACATGAATGTGTCAACAAATGTGTCACCAAACAACCTTTCAATCATATCTGAGAATATCACAAGTGTGCATGGCTCGGCTGAGAATAAAGCAGACAAAGTATGTAGCAGAGCAATATTTAACAAGGGTTCACCCTAACAAAATGTAACACTACTGGCCCGCCGTGGAGTGTTGGTTGCTCGACCGCCCGCGCGCCCGGTGGATAGCCCGACCGCCTGCCTGATGGCAGTGTTACAGACGACGGCAGATGACAGATGCCAGCGAGCAAAACAATACTGGCCCATTAGGTGGGCCAGCTTGCAACTGCAGATGGCAACTTAGCACACCATGCTGCTAAACTCAACCAAATATATGCATCATTTTTGATTCTGGCTCATTGGCTCCATATGTGTAAACATGACGTAATCTACAAAACTGGGAGTGCAAATATTTTAACTGTCATCAGAGGACAACCAAGCTACAGCCAGAGGTAACAGGTTCTGAAAATATGAATATACTTTTAAGCACTTTTGTTATTATCTTCCATTTTCAACTCTCGGGACTCATACACTTAAACACGTAGCAATAACCACCTCGTTGCTCTTAAGCTCCATGTTTCGCACCAGTATGTCCCATCGATCACGCAGCTGCTGCAACTGGTTGTCACGATGATGCAGTAATTCTCCGTCTCCGGGATCTTCCTCACCGAGTTTCTTCCGCTGCTCTGTCAGATCATCAAAACTTGGAATCCAGTCATCAACTTCGTTTTCCAACGCCTAGATCAAACACATCCAGCGTACAAACTCAATGTTATCACGCCTATAAACTGAAAACATTTTGTCAGAATTGCACAACACGAGGAATGCGCCATAAATGGCAATTATATTCCCACAAGAAGCTCAGCTACCGCAGACGGACTGCACAACGTGCTGATAGTAAATTCGTGATATATTTCATAAGGTATTGGAGTTAGGAAGGTTTCAAACAGTGAAATTGACCTTCAAGGTCATTCAAGGGCATTGGCAATGGTGCCATTCGACAGGCCACATACGATTTCCTATTAGTCTTCCATTGCAACTAGGTCTCTATCTTTCACCATTAACCAGATAATATCAGTTGTTTCCCAAAAATTAAAGAGGTCACGTGACACATCACACATCCCTTTCGGGGGTAATATATCATGCGTGCACTAGTACTCCTATGTATCAATCAGCACACGAAATTTAAAGTCCCTAGCTTCACCAATTCCAAAGATATGATTGGTGCAAAATTTGAAAAATGGGTCACGTGACAAACACTTGGTATGTTCTACCTGCATACAAAATTTGGCAACTGTCGCTTCAGCCTTTCCGGGAATACGATTGCGGGCGTCAAAATCGAAAAATGGGTCACGTGAAACTGACCATGCCCCTTTCAGGATGGTTTGTCATCCTTAGACTGGGCTATGATATAGTCTACCTGTGTACAAAATGTGACGACTCTAGCTTCAGCCAATCCAGGGATATCACTGGGACTGCAAAATTTTAAATGCATCAAGTGACCCTGATCATGCCCCTTTTAGGGGTGATTTGTCCTCCATATGCTGGGACTTGATATAGCCTACCTGTGTACAAAATCATCTGATCACTCTAGCTTCAACCATTTCGGAGATATGGTTGATGCTCACCTAAACTTAAATGGTTTGTGTGACCTAACCACACCCCTTTCAGGGATAGTTTGTCACCCGTGGCCTAGCACTTGCTACCGCCAACCTACCAACCAAATTCAAAGTCTCTATCTCCACTTACTATGAAATATGAAAAGCGACATAAAATGTCGAAAATGGTGTGGTTTTGGTAGATAGGGTCATTCAAGGTCATTGGAAATAGCACCATTCGATAGAGCACATACGAGTTCCTAACTGCGTTCCACCTTGCACTGATTCCGACATAAAGCAAGATATTGGTCGAAAATTGCCAATTGTAACCTAGCCCACCTCCATTTGGAACCCCGGTTGGGGGTGACTCCATCGGAATTTCGCCTTGATCTTTGGCGTCAGAAAACTAGACTCCCTGGACTATCGTACGGTGTTGTTTTTGTGTGATCCTGCATTTAGCCATTTTGAAACAGTACCAGCTTGTGACAGACAGACAGACGGACAACGACAGCATATAACACGCTAGCATGGCGTCGCATGGTAAAAATTACAAAAATTATCAGATTCCAGGGGCCCTGTACCCACACCCTTGCATTTATCAGAGTGAAGTTTGGCACGGCAGGTTGGTTCTTCGACTTCTGTGATATTACTATTACAAGCTTCACTTCTCTAACGCGTGACAGACAAAAACAAACAAACAAACAGAATATTTAACTTTTTTGCGCTCGGTTGGTGTCGTGCCTGGTCTGAACCGCACCACACTGGCCACAGTGACAGAGGAGATCCGTACCATTTTTGGACCTCCCTATATTGTTTTCCAGATTTCACCACTAGCCCAGAAAATGTTTAGTGAAAGTCAGCCCTGAAGCAAAATCCCATAATTTCTGCGGCTGTGAATCTGATCAAACATAAGACATGAAACCAGTATGAACTGCCCATAAACCTGAAAAATTTTGTAACGGGTGTTTAGCTCAGTTATGGGTGGCGCCATCTGGTGAACGCTTATGAAGGAAAGGCAGGCATGGTGTAATTTGCAGGTAAAACTGTGTGATCCATGTCTGAGCGCTTTGAGACTATGCGTAGTATAAACGGCACTATATAAATACTCTTCCTTTCCTTTTCCTTTTGCCTTTATATTCCAAAATTTTGTAAAATTTACAGTTTCTGGGGTCTCTGTCATGTCCGTAAAAGAATGAAGGAAGAAAATCAACCTGATAACTTTATTCACCTGGAAATGGCAGCAAAACAGTGAATACGTGTGTCAAACATGAGTCAGTTGCAGTGTGTTGCTACCTTGAGTTGTCGAACTTGTTCGGTAATCATCTGCATGTCCAATGAGCTGGTCACGGTCTCCATCTGTGACACTGTCACCTCGGCACGTGACAGCCAATCACAGAACTTCTCATGAAGCTCGTCAAAACTGGCCCACAATGCAACAGTCCTCTCGAGGGCAGCGCCGCGCTGTTCCACAGCCCGGCACACATTTCCCCAACGCTGGCCGAGTGACTCCAGCTTCTGCTCGAGGGACAAATACGCTACAGCAAACAATATCCACATGATACATGATTGACAGCAGCCAATGCAACACGCAAATTTGATGTCTGCAAGTTAAAATGTCAAAATGAGGGCTAAGCAAATGTGTAGTTTTGCCTTATTTTTTTGTTTCTGTGCCGTGCGTTAGACTAAGCTGGCCATATCGTCAGCTTTCGAGCGCACGCAAATATATCGTATCGTATCATGTCATACAGCAGAAGCACTACTTCAGTCTGAAAACGTTACCCAAAACTGTTGATCTGTCGTAATTGTCACCACCTTTACTTACCTACTGTACTTCTTAACACCTTTACCTCACCTTGCACTTCTTATTCGTTTACCTCACCTTGTACCTGTCACACCTTTACCTCACCTTATACTTCTCATACTTTTATCTTACCTTGCACTTGTCATACCTTTACCTAGCCTATCTCCTTCGTAACAGCGTTTACCAGGTAAACCTGGTAAGCCAGTTTGATTTTTTCCTCCAACTGTTCCAGAACCTTTGGAGATTAGTGGCACACGTTTGTTTATGAATCATATGTCAACAATGTCAAAGCACTGAAGGAAGTATAAACCAGTGAGCCATCATCATCCTTACTTCGTCCACCAACGGATGGATTCATGACGGTAGTGGTGTTGCTGCCTTCATGCCAGTATCCTACTGACACCGGCTCTATAAAGAAGCCAGCACCAGTTCTCAGCACTTCCAGCCACATTTAACCCCTTTACCGGGTACCCCGAGTTACCTCATCCAACTCAAATCCACCGCACACCGGCTACCCCAAGTTAACTCGTCCTAATGCTGCGACAGCCTTTACCAGGTAAGTGTAATAGATATTACACGTGTGAAAAGATTTCAAAAATTTCATTAAAAGGTAAAGGGTTAACAATCAAATTATTTCAGACGGTGCATGAGAACCAGTGATGTAGTCGTCGAGGCAGATGCCTCGCTTCGAGGCTGCCTTGAGGCAGAAAATATTGATGCCTCGTCAGCCTCGGTATTTCATTGGCTTGCCTGGGCCTCAGAAAAATTGCCTCACCTCGTTCTCAACCTCACTGCCTCGGTCTCGTCTTGGTTGATATGGTTAATGGGTAAACCACATAAAACCCAGATTTTGGCTATTTTTAGCCTATTGAAACCCTTGATGAGCGATGTTGGGTTACCCTGGGTAAACCCTGTATTTTGGTTAATGGGTAAGCCACGTAAAACCCGGAGTGATGGTTAGGGGTCAGCCAAGACAAAACCCATAACTTTAGCATTTGCTGCCTTGTCTCAACCAGTAAGCTTACTGCCTCGGCCTTGCACTGCCTCACATCTCAGCTGCCTCGGCTCACCTTGCCTCGCTGAAAGTCCTTACTGCCTCGGCCGCGCCTCGGAAAAAATGCCTCGACTACATCACTGATGAGCACAAGTTGTCTTGTTTCTGACGTATTTTGTGTTTGCGACATAAATATAAATACCGGTATATAAGTATCTTTTGATTAACTGAAATTGTGAAACACTCTATATCATGCATAGCAGCTGCAACTAATTACCATCATCAGAGCTGTTCTCGTTGGATTCATCGACAACGATGACCATGTTCTGCAGACTGTTCACCAGCTCCTGTTCTTTCTCAACTTCGTCTTTTAGTCGCTGCCATAACACAGCATTGGCAGTTTTTCACTTCAGTCACTGAGACTTGTTGCTATTTTTCAGTAGCCTTACCGCAGCTAGAGACTCAGCGAGCAGTTTCAGCGACACGCAGCAGGCCATTAATTAGGTACACAATGATGATTGATTATCACTACTTAGCGGTAAACATCGACTTCGTGACACTGACCTATTATCCACACCAGCCGATAGGCAAGATGTGGATATATCATTTACTGTTTTTTGTGTGTGTGTTCGTACGCATACGGATTTCTCCACTGAGAATAAAGCTAGCGGCGTCACTTTTTGCTCGGCGGTTCATCGGCGTCCAAGGCAAAGAATCACAAATATCTGTAAACTTTACTTCCCCAGAAGCCAAAAAGCTGACGAAGCGGCCAGCACGCGGGCCACGCCCACCCGCAAGTAAACATTATCGTAGAGATGCGCTGACGTAAACGTCCTGCAAGAAATGTGCCGTTCGAATATATCACGCATCGTGGATGTAGGATCGGCATGTGTGGATATATGTTAGTCCCTTTCACTAAAGTACACGTTGACACATCGCAGGCAGTTACTGAAATTGAGATGATAAGTTTGCATGGACATTGAAATTAATGAATTCACAATTACACACTGAACAATAAAATCTCTTTTTTCAAACGTTGCCATCATGCAAACCGCTTATTTCCGTAGACAGTTTGCCAAATGGTCGTGGAAACAGCTTCTCAAAGCAATGCCGCACTTACCATTCATCAGTCATATTCAGACCACAACTAAACACTCCTAGATACAAACAGTATTGTTGTCCTTGGCCTTGGTCCTTGGCCTTGAACTGTCCTTAAGGACACATCTGAAGTCCATGGCCTTGGCCTTGAAGGTTGAGTCCTTGGCCTTGGCCTTGAGAGTTAAGTCCTTGTTAACATCACTGGATACAAAGAGTCAGGATAAAATAGTCTAGATAAATAAAGCAAATCAACTGTCATCGGCTGCCTTACTTAGTTCAAAAACGAAAAACAAAGCCAAAACAAAAATAAACTATGAAGCTGAAGTAAATAGAAAGTCACTACAAAACAAAAAGATAAGCTAATTAAATAGTCCTTTAAATGAAAACAAAATTAAAACTGAAATAACAAAATTTTAAAAAATTAGCCCCATTCGGGACTGACGGTCGACCCTTAGCAAGTGACATTTCTGCCAACTCCAAAGTCACGTGACACAAAAACTAGGCTGAATATAAAAAATCTGGCCCGAAAAAAAGTAGACATTGTGCCCTTGTTTAAGAATCTATGGTCAGTTGCCAGCTCCCATTGTAAAATGGCAAATGAGATAGCTTTTGAAAATGGTCGAATTTCCGACTTTGAAGGGCTCGTGACCTTGACCTTGACCCAGGATCGGGTCATACTGATTACCGTCGTGCATCGCTCATTGATCTCTACCTACATGTCGAATTTCACTGAAATCAAAGAAAGGTTTTGTGGATGGACGGACGGACGTACGCACAAACGAACGTACGTACGTATGCACGGACAGACGGGCGGACATTTGAGACCGGCTTTATTAGGTCGACTCTGTCGAAAAGACGACCGAATGCAAATAAAAACCGACTCTTGGGTTACACTGCAATGAACTACGTCAACCTCATACCTTGTGTTTTTCGAGCAGCTTCTGCAATGGCTCGGGGGTGACATATTCATCAACAAATGCCTCCATCCTCCGCAGCCAATCCGACAGCTCGTCCAACTGCCGCTGCTGGAGAATTGTCAACACATGCTGCAGACTACAATACACCATCAACACAGCCCTTGCCATCTCATCATCAACCCAAGGTGTCTCTGGCATCTAAATAATTCCACACTATGTAACTAAGATGATTTATACACAGCGCTCCTAAGACGTCACAAAGCGGCAGAGGCTACGTATGCCACCAACACCATCATCACCATCTCCGTTTAATGGCCGACTTCTATGTGAACCTGGACTAGCTAGTCGATTCCCCCTAGATTTTTCTTCCACCGCTTATTCCAGAACGAAACCTTCGGGATTATTGCCACAAATTTTCAACAGTCCGGTTATCCTTCCTTCCTATCTATCAATCAATCATCAGAGTCAGCGCACTGTAGGTCACCCAAAGTGCTGATCCTAACCACAGAATATCACAGAGAGAAGAGGCACTGTTCCATTAACAGTGGCTCTCCAACGCCAGATCCACATGCGTGCCAACAAATACATAAAGGTAAACGTAAAGGTCGGATTCTTTGAGACCAGCCGCGCTTTACAATCGCAGGAAGTGGCAGTTGATTGGCAAGAGCTGATGGTGCTGGAGCTACAACACACACCACCGCTCCAATCAACCACACCAGGCCTTCATCCCGTAAGCATTCACCAGATGGCGCCGCCCGTGCGAGGAAGCAAACAGCCGATTACATCTTACTACTCAGTTTATCGACCTTGAAAGGACGAAAGGCTGAGTTGGCATAGTTGGCTGACCTGTAGTGCACAGTTTACACATATAAGTGGTCACCCATCAGCTGCAGGTCGAGCACAGGACAGGGAAAGTTCGCCGGCCAAAGACCGACGTTCTACCACTGTGCCATGCCACCAACATTATCTAGTGTTTGTTATCTTTCCTAGATAACAGATGTTAACCCGTTGAACCATGTATTTCCTGTGACATCTAAACCCTCTCCCTATGACCTCTTGTTTAAGAGTCATGAACTCCATCTTGTGTAATTCCATCAGGTAAACTCGAAAAACAAGTTGTCTAGGAATTTCTGACCAACGCAAGTTTCCTTACTCCTTTCAACGTAAATGATGACGTAATCGTTCTATTTACATTTTAAAGGCATCGCCGTAAACAAATTTCTGCCGTGATTCTAAAACCAAAAATTTAGGCAACTTCACCAACTCTTTGCGAAAATTTTCCGTCGTTCGACAGCTCACACCATGCGTATAATTACGCACAAATTTACCATTTTTTGTACGTAAGAACGTTTTGTAAATAGTGTTACAGACGTAAGAATTTGTGTACGCAAAATTTACTCGCAAAAACTGGCATACGAACTTTCGTGAATAGCACCCCTGGTGTGCTTAATCAGTGCAATGGATGTAAATAGTCATACAGATCAGCAGTAGACTTTCAGGTCCTAGTGAGACACTAGACAGTTATACACCGTACAAGACACGTTCACACAGACACAGACGCACGTGCATGTGACATGCAATGCAAGGACAACTGAGAAGAACAATGAATAAAAATTAGTCCCGTACGGAGACTTCCGCTAGGGCAGATTAGGGCCGTCAGACGTGGTTAGGACCAAAGTTCAGAGGTTACGTGACGGAAAACGAGGACGAATTTCAAAAATCTGACCGGTTAAATTTTAGATATTGCCCACTAATTTAAGAATCCGTGGTCATTTGTCAGCCCCCATTATAAATGGGGGAGAAGATAGAGTTTAAAAATGGTCCAAAATGGTCGAATTTCCGACTTTCATGGGCTCCTGACCTTGACCTTGACCTTGGATCCGGGCATGGTCATTACTTTTTTTCATCTCTCATCGAAGAAACTTTTTGTGGACGGACGGACGGACGGACGGAAATTTGCCACCCATAGTATTAGGTTGACTTCCAAAGTTTGGAAGTCAACCTAATAAATTAGCCCCGTGCGGGACTGACGGTCGATTCTTCACAACTGACGTTTCTGCCAAGTTCAAAGTTAAGTGACACGAAAGCTAGGACAAATAGCAAAAATCTGGCTCAATCAAATTTAAATATTGTGCCCAAGGTTAAGAATCTGTGGTCAGTTGCCAGCTTCCTTTGTAAATGGCTGAGGAGATAGCTTTTGAAAAATGGAAGGATTTCCAACTTTCAAGGGTTTGTGAACTTGACCTTGCATCGGGTCACACTGCATACCGTCATGCATCACTCATCGACCTCTACCTACACGCCAAATTTCATTAAAATGGAAGAAACTTTTTGTGGACAGACGGACGTACGTACACACATATGTACGTACGCATGTACAAACAGACAGACGGACATTTGAGACCGGCTTTATTAGGTTGACTCTGTCGAAGAGTCGACCTAATAAAGTAGACGCGTGGCAAAGCCCATCATGTAGCCTGCCCTGTACGAACTAGCCTACAAATTTCAGGGGTTACTAGACCATAGTTCACCTAATTTTTATCGCACATAGAAAGGTCATCAGTGGTGGGTGTTAACACGTACATCCATGTTGCTCCCATCCATTCTTGAATGCCAGTGCAGAATGAAGGCGGGGTATGCCAATTTTTTGCTGATTTGCACCAAAAATTGATTACCATAGCAATGTCCCTTGAGCAATCACGAAGAGAATCGGATTGATCATGCTCACACATGTGTGCATCTGTCCTGAAAATTTGGTGAAGATCGGTCCAGTAAATTCTACTGTAATGGGTCTACAAGGCGACCATTAAAGAATAACGAAAATAACGTGCCATGCTGGGCGGGCTAAACAAAAAACAGGCACAAATACATGCAACACACTAACGCACCGGCCATCCTGATCGCATTTTCATGTGCAAACAAGCAACATATCTACTGAATAGCAATACATCGTATACAGAAGAATGGAAACAGTGCATTGAAAATGAGATGAAACATAGATGGAAAGAATCCTTTACATTTGTGAAGAAATATGTGATTTCTATCAAAATATCTGCTACATCTAACTACAGACAGGTTCACAAATATCATTTCATTATACGATTGAACATCTAAGTAATCTAAACTGTATAACGCACAGAACTGCAAATCATACCTAGTTTGTCGGTCCATTGCGTGAATTCGAAGATCCTCCCAGTGTGTGTTTAATAAGGACATCTGCGCCTCAATCTGTCGAGCCGCATCTTCCGAAGTTGTGCTGTCAGTTAACAGCAAAGAACCAGCTTGAACAATCTGACCAATCCGATTCTGTTCCACTGTCAGGCGAACCATGAACTCCTGAAAACATAGTACAATTATCATATCAAGTCCAATTTAAGCAACTTGTGGCAATATAACTAGAAAACATCGGCAGTCATATCGACATGAACCCACACTGGCAACGGCCGCAGGTAGCACAGCGGCATATAGGTGTACAGAATCCAGGACATGGTCACTGGCAACCGCGCAACTGTGACAATTTTCGTAACCGTGTGACCTTGACCTTTGACCTTTTAACCTCTGGGTCAGTGTGTGCCGAGCGACTACTATAAAGTATACGTGTACCAAGTTTAATGTTGATAGCTCAAGCCGTTTTCCTTTTAGAGCGCAGACAAACAGACTGACGCGACTGAACGCCCTATCCACACAGCGGCGATGCTGGCGTGGGTGACAAAAACAGTATCGGCGAACTATGGGACAACTTCATACCATTTCTTCCTGTCTAGTTATATGTGATTCAAAGTTAAGCAGTCCAATGTTTCAGCTTAACTGTGAGCCTGATGTCTACAGGGTTCCCACAGGTTAGGCAAAATAAAATTCCCTGACTTTTCCCTGACTTTTCCAGATAACTTTAAAGTATTTCCAGGCATTTTGCGGAGCTTTCCACAACAGTAACTAAAAATGTTGATTACACAAAAACAGTCTGGTACATGCAAAGATCAACTCATAGATAATCAACTCGCGAAAAATGCAACATCTCATAAAAAATTCCCTGACCATATCGCAAATTCCCTGACTTTCCCCTGACTTTTCCAGGTTTACAAAATTCCCTGACAATTCCAGGTTTTCTAGGTTTGTGGGAACCCTGGTCTACACCAATGCTTCCAAATTGTTAACGGAATGCCACACTGCAACAGCGATCATTGGCAAAAATATAGTGCAGTGTCTGAAGTGGTAAGATGCCTGGAATGGACACCAAATGGCATGCCATCATCTGCCTTACTGAAGCCTTGCACTGGAAATGTAAACAATTCTGGAACACATAAAAAACGTCCAGACACAACAACAGTAGCTGCCGCTCGTCTTGTCACAGGAGCCAAGAGGTCAGGACACATAATGCCCGTTTTGCAAGATCGTCACTGGCTGCTAATAAGACCGCGGATCACGTTCAAGACAGCCGTTCTGGTTTACAAGTGTCAACATGGCACGACTCAGCAGTACCTACAAGCCTACTGCAAACCGATGTCAGCACGCTCCAGCCATCGCCTTCGATCTGTCAGTTCCAGTGTCTTCTGGCTGCTTATTCACCCAAACAAACTACGGCGATCGTAGTTGTGCCATCTATGGACCACGGGTGTGGAACAATCTTCCTGATGAACTGAGATCACCTGACATCACTCTGATTACGTTCAGAAACAAACTGAAGACGTTGTTATTTAACGTGTAACTGTTGTTCCAGCGCATTTGTGGCATGCTGCGAAAGTGCGATTTATAAATGTGTTTGATAATAACAATAATAATAATAATAATAATAATAAACAGTCAGGACGTGATGTTCAAACCAGAAACCTAACAAGACGTACAATACAGTACCTCATGTTCCTGAAACTGTTCTTTGACGGCCGCAACATTATCCGCGATGACACTCTGCCTCGACAGAGCATCTTCTGCTTCCAGCAGCCACGTTAGAGTTACTTCCAACACTTCGTCAAAATTTGTGACGCTGGTGTCTGTTTCATCGAGTGTGTCCAGTGATGAGAGCGGAATGTGATCCTACAACAAGTCTACTCTTTAACCCTTTGCACTTCATCAAGTTCACCCAGCAACGACAGGCATCTGCCAGGAGAACACCATTAACCTTTTAAAAAACTGAAAAATTCAGCCATAACTAGATGGAAAGTACTCTGAAAGATTACAACTCCCCACAAAAGAGTTTTTGTCGCCAACATTTGGCAACACTTGCCACACTTACTATTTCGCGGCCCGCAAGTTTCAAATTTCCCGACAGAGCATCTGAGCTATTTTGTAAACAATTGCCGGTTTTTGTAAACAATCGCCTGCCACACCTACTATTTTGCGGCCTACTAGTTCCCAATTTCCCAAAGGAGCTATTTTGCAAACAATCACCGTTGTTTGTAAACAATCGCCGGTTTACGGAGTTTTTTGACCGTTACTTCCACATCCCTTTACCGATCGTAACGAAACACGAATGCATAATATTTGGTGCAAATCCGTCCACAATCTTTTTAGTTATCGTGGTCACAGACAGACAAACAGATATACACACAAACCAACGCAGGTGAAAACATATTCCTTCGCTTTCGCAGTGATAAATATAACTCATTGTTATCAAACTAAAATGTTCCATTTAGGGCCGGTTTTTCAACCGCAAATTATCTTCCGTTATCGTTAATGGGAGATTAACTCCAATTAATTAATGGGAGTTAATCTCCCATTAATGTTAATGGGAAATTAATTTGCGGCGGAAAACCGGCCCTTAATGACATAAACTCTGTGCATCAGCAGTTTAAATCTGTCACAAATCTTTTACAATTCAACAATTTTGTTCCGAAAATTCTCACATTGTTGTTGGGTTTCTTCTCAGCCGTTAGCGCTTCATAGCAGCACATGACATACATCATGATGGATTTCTTGTCTGGATGTTCCGTGTTCACGTCTGTAACATCAGCATCATCGACATTGTCAACATGCGACAAATTGTGCACCTGGGGCTAAGTCTGCTGTATATGACTGCCGTGTTCGCATTAGCATTTTGATTTTTACCCGTGCGACGCTCTGTTAGAGCAGGTATTAACTGTCGTGGTGTATCTGTGTGTCTGTCACACGCCGGTATTGTGAAAACGGCTAAACGTAGGATCATGCAAAAAACATCAGGTAATAGCCCAGTTTCTGATTCTAACAGTCGTTGATGGGTGACTCCATTCCCCCTGAAATTTGCGTTCAAAGTGACCCACCCCACTTTTGAACACAACGATTTCGACCAATATATGCTAGCAAGAAAAGTTCAATTACCGCTAACAGAAAGTCGACAATGCGCTTTCTATCGAGACATAGATGAACCCAGTGAGTTACCCCTAAGTCCCCCAAAGGGTGGCTCAAAACGAGAATTTTTACATTTGCCGTTGACTTTCATATCTTTGTTGCAGGTAATCGAAATTGAAATTAAGTATATGGGTTGAACATAGCAAGTCCCAGCCTACAGATGACAAACCGTCCCTGAAATGGGCGTGGTCGTTTAACACAGTCACAACAACGCAGCGAACATACAGTTTGGAAGCAGAAACCTTCTGCGTCAAGCAGGCGTGGAATTCCCAGTCGCTCATGAGCAACGTTGAACGCATGCTGCAAAGTCGACGTTGTGTCTTTTCCAATCAACTGATTGTAGTCAAACAGTTCTGGACTGAAATCAAATGCACAAGCAGGTTTTAGTACCAGTGAAAACAGGTGAAAATTTTCACTAAAACTAAGTGAACAACATTCGCAAGGTAAGTTCAAGTTCACACGTGACAAACTGAGTTCAACAAACAGTTCAAAGTCTAATAACAACGCCATCCATCCATTCATCGGTGTTTGCTGTCGCTGAAATGCTTAACAGTTTATAACACTGTACAGGAACTACACTGATGCACAAAAACGACATCTCTGACAACTGCAGGTTAAAAATGTACCACTCCGTGTACTCTTGCTTGTAACTCGCTGATCAACTGTCAAAATTCTTTCACCGTGTGACTCGGCAATAAATTCACAACAAAGACAGCACTAAAAATCCCAAACGTGTACTTGGCACATTCTCACAATGGCCTAGTTTTTTTGTTGCCACCTTATACATGGGTATTTTGTATAACAAAGCAGCAAAAAATACGAACTTCTGCAGCCCACTGTCAATATGTCCATTTAGCAATTCACAAACGATTAATACCAGACACACGGTTCACTATTTCTAATGATATCTGATGTAAATGACCGTGAGCTTTATTGAACAAACAAGAGTCGTGGTGGCCTGTACACGGCACTGTATACAATTAAAACAATCCACATACAAGGACTGTTCTGGTGAGCTGTAAAACTGTGAAGTCGGTGTAAAGGGTGCTTCAGGAGTGAGTTACAAGATCCAGCAAGTAATTGTCCCTCATTGGCAACACTGCTTGGGTTCCCTTCAGAGACTTGAAACCGCTGGTTGGGTACAGGAAGAACATTATCCAGTATGCAACAAACATTGATCCAATTATCCACAAAGTTTCCATTTGGAGGGACCCTGTCAAAGTTGAGCAGTGCTGGACATTGGTCTACTGCTTGACCTGCCATGTGATCAGACATTGATCATGAGAACTGCCTTCATGAAGTTTATTTCAGACAAAATGTCCATAGAAACAATAAAGAAGAAAGAAAAGAACCCACGCACACGCACACGCACACAATTCAATATCTGTGAATAAGGCGCACTGTAGCTACAGGCATAAAACATACATATTAACACGCAATACAAAAGCTAAAACTTAAGAAAAACTACAGAGATGCATGGTTACAGTATTTTCTGATAAGGAACAATGACTCTCAAATGAAATACGACTGTTGTGAATAATTGTGTCAAATGACGGCAGAGAAAGCTGTATTAAAATACCAGATTTGCTATCAGATCTAGAAAAAACCAAACAATTTCTTAATGCATTTATGGTAATACGATTTAAACTTACTCAGAACAGTAACAGAATAGTGTTTACAAAAAGCTATGTCATAAAAACACAGGCAGTAGCTGTCGATAGGTCTATAAATTAGTTAGCTGCGTCATTCGACAGACAGACAGACGTAAAGCCACGTGTGTGGTGGCTACTAATTTTTGATGAAACGTTTGAGAATGAGTTTGTATAAGTTCGTATCATATGAAAGGGACATTCGTATGGTTGTCGATTTTGATAGCCTACATGTTAAACGTTCGGTTAGGCCGAGATGTATAGACGTAATGTGCGAGCTGGAATTACCAGTTGTTGTTTGTTCTGAGTCTATTTTGCAAAGTAAATTTGCTTGCTTCATTTTATTATTGTAACTACAAGTTTTACATAAATATCTGGTTGTGAGTTCGTTCCAGGGGCCAAGTACGTTGACAGACCCAGAAAAGGAAGGCTAACTAAACATAAACAGTGTATGTGTGTATGCATATGAGACTAATCCAGTGCGTATGACAGATAAGAGGCAAAATAAAATAAAATCGTTTGTGATGTGTCGAATTTCAGCACGCCTAGCGAGTGAAGAACCAACAGAGTAGATGATGTGGTAGTTCTTACTGGTAGCTATGAATGACTGCATTGAATGCCAGTCCGTCTTGCCAGCTGCTAGTCAAGTCCACCACGTCAACGTTTCTATACCTACAATCATACAAAGTAACACGCGGTCAAAGAATTTTGACAAAAGGCCGCATCTCCAGGAATTTTTCACTGGGGACAATGCAATGTGACAACGATAAGTCGGAAGCACTGCAGTCGGTTGTCATGCCGTTATTGAGAATTGCATTATCCCTTCCGCTGCACTAAACACATCAGAGACTCCAAGTGCTCTTAATGGGCTGGTTCACTCCCCAAAATTGCCCTTCCAGTGGGGGATGCTAACTCCCATCTAACCCATGGTTCCATGGGCCCACCCACCTCAGCTCCCCTCCTCCCCCCAAATGACATCTCAATTGGTTCGGCCATTTTTGAGGAGTACATCCGTGTGACCGACACGCAGACAGACAGACAGACCATGCTAAGTGCAACATCTGCAGTAATTGGCCACATCTCTGCAATGCGTGCAATGCAATCTAATAAATACGAGGGGCGTTCAGAAAGTTCGTAGACTAATACAGTTAGTCACAAGATATCTACATCATATTTTGTCATTTTTCGACGTAGACTCCTGCAACTGAAATGCACTTCGTGTCGACTCTTCACAACTGATGTTTCTGCCAAGTTCAAAGTCACCTAATACAAAAACTAGGCCAAATATCAAAAATCCGTCTCGATAAAATTTAGATATTGTGGTCAGTTGCCAGCTCCCATTGTAAATGGCGGAGAAGATAGCTGTTGAAAATGGATGGATTTCCAACTTTCAAGGGCTCGTGACCTTGACCTCGGATCGGGTCATACCGCATACCGTCATGCATCAGTCATCGACCTCTACCTACATACCAAATTTCATTGAAATCGCAAAAACGTTTTGTGGATGGACGGATGAACGCAGGGACGCAAAGCCACGGGGTCAAGGGGGTCAGTTGACCCCACTTTTTCAGGTGCAGGGTCCCCCACTTTTTGTGAGGATCAGTTGGTGCATGAATGCTGCTGACAACATGTTTAAGTTGTCAGACTAGTGGATATGTGATAGAA
>Ga0209780_1000803_pt1 | contig 18586 bp, 20 predicted proteins | sample WorMetexBAHAMAS2_FD_187384 | JGI IMG/M metagenome (GOLD analysis project Ga0209780, IMG submission 187384) | Marine gutless worms symbiont microbial communities from Max Planck institute for Marine Microbiology, Germany - Inanidrilus exumae... | ecosystem: Host-associated > Annelida > Digestive...
ACAAAGCACCGCCTCGGCGTCGAACCGAGGCGGCGGCAAAACGTCCGCTCCTACCAATAGCGGACACCGAAAACACCGCCGGAATCGGGTTTTTCAGCAGCCTCAGCCACCATCGGCGTCGGCGGCGTCGACGACCTGTTCCGCGACGTGCCGCCGCCGGCGCGGCTCGACGAGCCGGTGGACATGCCCGGGCACCAGGGCGAGATGGCGGTGGAGCAGGCCTTTCGCGGCTTTGCGCAACGCAACATCAGCCCGTCGTCGGTGCCGTCGTTCCTCGGCGCCGGCGCCTATCGCCATCACGTACCGGCGTCGGTGGATCACCTGATCCAGCGTGGCGAGTTCCTCACCGCCTACACCCCCTACCAACCGGAGGTATCCCAGGGCACGCTGCAATCGCTGTTCGAGTTCCAGACCCAGGTGGCCCTGATCACCGGCATGGAAGTGGCCAACGCCTCCATGTACGACGGCGCTACCTCGTGCGCCGAGGCGGCGATGATGGCGGCGCGGATCACCAAGCGCCGGCGGATCGTCCTGTCGGGTGGGTTGCACCCGCACTATCGCGACGTGACACTCACCTGGGGCCGCTATCTGGGGCTGGCGCCGGAATCGGAAGCGCCCGACTGGCACGGCACGGAGGATCTGTCGGCAAGCCTCGGCGGCTCCGAGGCCGGTGACGCGGCCTGCGTGGTGGTGCAGAACCCGGACGTGTTCGGCCGGGTCCGGGACTACGCCCCGCTGGCTGCCGCCTGTCATGCCGCCGGCGCGCTGCTGGTGGTGGTGGTCACCGAGGTGGTGTCCCTGGGGCTGGTGCGGTCGCCGGGGGAGATGGGGGCCGATATCGTCGCCGCGGAAGGCCAGTCGCTGGGCAACACCACCAGCTTCGGTGGGCCGACCGTGGGGCTGCTGGCCACGCGGTCGCGCCATGTGCGCCAGATGCCCGGCCGGTTGGCCGGCGAGGCCGTCGACGCGGACGGCAAGCGCGGTTACGTGCTCACCCTGTCTACCCGCGAGCAGCATATCCGCCGCGAGAAGGCCACCAGCAACATCTGTACCAACTCCGGTCTCTGCGCCTTGGCGTTCGCCATCCATCTGGCGCTGCTGGGCGAGGCCGGGTTCGCGCGACTGGCGGAGCTCAACCACGCGCGGGCCGGGCGGCTGGCGGCGCTTCCCGGTGTGGAGGTGCTGAGCGACACGTTCTTCAACGAGATGACCGTGCGTCTGCCGCGACCGGCGGCCGCGGCGGTGGAGGCCATGGCCGAGCGCCGGGTGCTCGCCGGCGTGCCGGCCTCCCGCCTGTTCCCCGGCGACACGGAGATGGAAAACCTGCTGCTGCTGGCGGCCACGGAAGTCAACGATGATGCAGACGTGGATGCGCTGATCGGCGGACTCGAGGGCGTATTCGCATGAAACCGGGCGAAGACACGTTTTCGGGCCATCGCGGCCTCCAGTTCGAGGAGCCCTTGCTGTTCGAGCAGGGCGAGACGGGCAAGACCGGCGTCGACCTGCCAGAGGCACCTGATCACCAGGATCGGCTGGGCGGTCTGCGCCGCTCGCGGCCCATCGGCCTGCCCGGCCTGTCGGAGCCGGAAGTGGTCCGCCACTACCTCCGCCTCAGCCAGAAGAACTTCAGCATCGACAGCGGCTTCTACCCGCTGGGCTCGTGCACCATGAAGCACAACCCGCGGGTCAACGAGAAAGTAGCGCGGCTGCCGGGCCTCGGTGACCTGCATCCGCTGCAGCCGGTGAGCACGGCGCAGGGCGCGCTGGGGGTGATCGATGCCTGCGCCGCGTGGCTGAAGGCGCTGACCGGCCTGCCGGCGGTGGCCATGTCACCTGCGGCCGGCGCGCATGGGGAGCTGGTGGGCCTGATGACCATCCGCGCGGCGCTGGAGGATCGCGGCGACGCGCGCCGACGGGTGCTGGTACCGGAATCGGCGCACGGCACTAATCCGGCCAGCGCTCACGCCTGCGGCTATTCGGTGGACCCCATCTCCGCTAACGACCGCGGCCGCGTCGACCTGGCGGCGTTCCGCGAAAAGCTCGGCGACGACGTGGCGGCGATCATGCTCACCAACCCCAACACCTGCGGGTTGTTTGAGTCAGAGATCCTGGAGATCGCCGCGGCGGTGCACGAGGCAGGCGCGTTTTTCTATTGCGACGGCGCCAACTTCAACGCTCTGGTGGGTCGCGTGCGGCCGGGCGACCTCGGCATCGACTGCATGCACATCAACCTGCACAAGACGTTCTCCACTCCGCACGGCGGCGGCGGTCCGGGCAGCGGTCCGGTAGTGCTGTCGGCGGCGCTGGCGCCCTTCGCCCCCTTGCCGTGGGTGGTTCACGGTGCGGACGGCTTCGAACTGGTGGAGGACGCGGCCAAGGCCGGCGAGGCGGGCGCGAAGCCGTTCGGCCGGGCGAAGGGGTTCCACGGCCAGTTCGGTACCTTCGTCCGGGCGCTGGCCTACATGATGAGCATGGGCTCGGACGGCCTCAGGCAGGTTTCGAGCGACGCGGTGTTGAACGCCAACTATGTCATGGCTCGACTGGGTGATGTGTTGCACGCACCGTACGAGGGGCCGTGCATGCATGAGGCGCTGTTCGACGAGCGGTCGCTGAAGGACAGTGGCATCACCACGTTGCACCTCGCCAAAGCGCTGATTGACGAGGGGTTCCACCCCATGACCATCTACTTCCCGCTGGTGGTCCACGGGGCGATGCTGATCGAGCCGACGGAAACGGAGAGCAAGGCGACGCTGGACCGGTTCGTCGATACGGTGCGCTACTTGGTGGAGCGGGCGGCGGCCGGTGATACCCGGCTGTTCGACGAGGCGCCCAAGTTCACCCCCCGGCGGCGGCTGGACGAAACCACCGCGGCGCGGCAGCCGGTGCTCCGCTGGCAGCCGCCGGCGCCGGACAAGGCGGCGGAGTAGGTGTCGGCCTGACCGGCTTCAGACGAGGCTTTCCGACGGTCCTTCGTCGGCCACGTCGCCGAACTTCTCGTCCTCCTTCGTGTACAGGCTGTCCACGTAGGTGAACTCCTTGCGCAGGGATCGGCGCTGCAACAGCTTGCGTTGCGCCGGTTCGGGGAAGTCGGTGAAGGCCACCACCTTGCGGTGGATCAGGATCTCCACCAGGTCTTCCAGCACACGGGCCAGGGCCAGGTCAGATTCCAGCCAGTCGGCCAGCACCCCCTTGACCAACTGGGCACGGCCGAGGAACCGCACCAGATCCTCATGATCGGCGGGCAGCTCCTCCAGACCCGCCTCCACCGGGTCGGCGGAGACCCAGATGATGTCGCCTGCCGCGTCCCGCTTTACGAACGCCATGTCCATTCTCCTGCTGCGGACGCCACAGGATAAGCTGCTACCCGTATGACGGTAATTGACGGTTGTCGCAGGGCCGAACACCCGTCTGGTGCGGCTACTTCTGGCTTCGGGCGGCGCGCCGCTGGGCGATCAGGGCGGCGATCAGCACTAGCACGGGCACGATCTCCAACCGTCCCACCCACATGGCGACGATGAGGTACAGCTTGCCCGACCAGTGCAGCTCCGGACCGGCGATGCCGGTGGACAGACCCACGTTGCCCAGCGCCGACGCCACCTCGAAGATCACGTGCTCCAACGGCACGACCGGCGGAACGGAATGAAGGAGCAACAAGGAGCCGAGAAACAGGCTCGCCATCCACAGCGCCAGCATCACCATCGCCGCTTCGAGTGTCCGCACTGCGTGCACTTCGTCCTCGGCGCTAACGATGGGCTTGTGCTCCATCAGTCGCCACGGGTGCAGGGCCAGGCCGCGCACCCGGCCTAGCGCGCGGCGGCCAGCAGGATCACGCGTCGCAGCTTGATACCGCCGGTGGTGGCACCTGCGGCCCCGCCGCAGACCATCGCCGCCACCATCAGCAACAGCGCGGTGGGACTCCAGACGCTGAGGTCAACCGTCGAGAACCCGGCGGTGGCCAGGGCCGAGACCCATTGGAACACCCCGTCGATCAGTCCCGCGGCGGTGCCGGCCCAGGCGTTCTCCCCAATGATCAGGACCGCGCCGACGACGATCAGCACGCCCAGCGCGCGGTTCTCGGGATCGCGCCACAACAGCCCAATGCGGCCCTGTGTCAGCAGGCGGAAGTGGGTGGCGAAACTGATGGCACCGGCGATCATGATGACGATCATCGCCACCCGCGGCGCCGGGCCGTAGCCGGCCATGCCGTCGTCGGTCACCGAGAAACCGCCGGTGGCGATGCCAGTGAGGCCGTAGTTCAGGGCCTCCCACGGCGGCAGGTCGGTGAGCCATAGCGCCGCCACCGCGGCACAGGTGTAACCGGCGTAGATCCAGCCAATGGTGCGCACGGTCGCCGCCAGATCGGGCAGGATCGTCGTCCCGTGAGCCTCGGAGAAGTACAGCCTGTGGGCATCGCCGGAGGGATGGAACACCGCCAGCATTACCAGCACTACGCCAACGCCGCCAACCCACTGGCTGAAGGATCGCCACCATTGCAGGGTCGCCGGCAAGTCGCTCGGACGCTCGACCAGCGAAAGCCCGGTGCTGGTAAAGCCCGACATGGATTCGAAGAAAGCGTTCCAGCCGTTGCCCAGCACCGCGGCCGCCGATCCGTCGGCGGCACCTTGGCCGATCAGCAACAGCGGCAGCATGCCGATCAAAGGGACCAGCGTCCACGACAGTACCGTGGTGACCATGGCGTGCCGTAGCCGCATCACCGGCGCACGCCGGTAGGCCCGGAACAGCGCCTGACCGGGAATCAACGACGCGACTGCGGTGATCAGCAGCGGTGCCAGGGCGTCCCATTCGCCGGCGATCAGGGCCACAGGCAGCGATGCCAGCGCCATACTACCAGGAAGGTGGAGGACGACGCCGAGGTCGCGAAGAACGGTTCTTCCGTGCGGCGACATGCGTGGTCCCCCCGCCCGGGCGTCATAGAAGCGCATCGTTTGCTTTAGCTAGTGCAGCGGTGCATTCAAAGAACGCACCATAGCTGCACGCAAGTCATTGCTTCTAGTGCACATCTGACCCATTCGAGTGACTCATTCGAATGAACCTGTGCACTAGGGCGCGCGTCAGCCCATCTTGGCGTGCCTTGCCCCGCGGGCGTATCATCCTCGCCCGGCGCGCCGCTGGCCGACAAGACGCCGCCCAAGGAAACGGGGGGGGATGGCGCCCGCCGATGACTGTGCACCATGAGAAACGGGTTATCACACGACCACGCGAGCGGTTGTTCGACCTGGTCGCCGACGTGGAGAGCTACCCCCAATTCCTGCCCATGTGGCGACGGGCGCGGGTGCTCAACCACGACGGCGACAGCTACGTGACGGAGCAGGAGATCGGCTTCGGACCGGTGCGCGAACGGTTCCGTACCCGCACCATGCTGGATCGCCCTCAACGCATCCGGGTGACATCCGCCGACGGGCTTTTTCGCGCCTTCGACATCTGGTGGGAGTTCGATAAGATCCGCGGCGGCTGCCGGGTCGGCGTGACTCTGAACTGGGAGGTCCACTCACCGCTGTTGCAGCGGGCCATTGACGCGATGTTGCCGAGCACGGCGAAGTCGATGATCGCTGCCTTCGAGCGGCGCGCCTACGACGGGTCGTGACGTTGGTGCGGCCCGCGCGTCAAGCGTGGTGGTGGCCGGCTCGGTAGTGAGCGCCCAGCACGTCGCGGCCGAATGGGTTGCCGGGATCGTGCCACACGGAGTGAATGTGGTTGGCGTCGTTGCGGGAGTTGTCGTACTCGATCAGCACCGCCGGACCGTGGACCCGAAAGTAGTGGGGCCGGCCCGGTTCGAACGCACCGGCCCAGGCAAACCGCATCCCTTCCAGCCCGGCCCCGCGCACCCGACGCAACTCCATCTGTGCCAATTCGGGCGCCAAGGTGCCGGCGTAGTGTTCGATCAGGGTTCCCAGCGCGTCGGTCTGAGCCGTGGTTATGGCGCCTGTCGCCAGTCCTTCGGGTATCGCCAGGGAATCCTCGCGGCCGGGGCCGGCGACGATATCGCCGAACGGCCGATCGGCGATGCGCGCCGTGTCCCGCTGGCCGGCGTCCAGGGAATCCAGCAACCGCCTCGCCGCGCCGATTTCCGAGGCCATGACTTCGAGACCCTGGAGGTGGCCGGTCGGCACCACCGCCGGGTTGGCGCCGAGGAACATGGGCGTAGCGCCGGCCAGCACGCCGTCGCGAAAGGTCATGTTGATGGACAGATGATGGCCTTCGAACCGCCAGCCCCAGCGACCCGTATCGCCGGGCGCACCGAATACGGTCACTAGGTAGTTCTCCGGGTCGCGGTTGAAACCGAAGGTCTCGATCTGCCGCAGCACCGCTTCCAGCCGCATGATGTCGACGACCTTCTGCGAACCGGCTTCGCTCAAGGCCGAGGTTACGGCCGCCAAGGCCAAGGCTTTCGGCCGCATGGCCATGTCTCGCAGGGCTACGCCGTCTCGGCGCCGTGGCGTGTAATGCCAGTCGAAGCGCTCACGATGGTCGAACGGAAACAGGGCTTGCGACCGCTGCTCCGGCGGCAGCGACTCCAGCCAGGCGCGAAAAGCGGCAGCAATCCGCCCGCCGGCGGCGTCAGCCCGGATCACGGCGGGCGCCCCCGCCACGCCGGCGACGAGTCCGATCGCGCCGAGGACCGCCCGCCGAGACGGGCGCCAGCGCACGGTGATCACCGTGCGTACTTCACCGAGCAGCCGTAGGGCCGGGTGCTTGGTGTCGACACAGACTTGCCGTCCGCCATCTCCGCTAGCGCCAGCCGCACATAGTTCTTGGCTTTAAGCGGGTCGGCGCCCCAGGTGGACGGCTCGTCGTCAATGGCGCCCTGGTAGACCAGCCGGCCGTCGGCGTCGATGATGAACATCTGCGGCGTGGTCGCCGCCGCGTAGAGCCGGCCCACCGTGCCCTCGGGGCCCAGCAGCACAGCGGCCGGTGCCGCGTCGCGGGTCTCGGTCAACGCGTTGGCTTCTTTGGCGGTCACGTATCCCTGGAGGCCGGGTGCCGACGAGATCACCGAAAGCCAGACGATGCCATCCGCCGCCGCTTCCTTCTGCAGCGGCTGCATGTTGCCGCTGTCGTAGTGCTTCTCCGTGTACGGACACAGGTGGTTGGTCCATTCCAGCACCACCGTCGAACCCTTGTAGTCCGCCAGCCGGTACGTCTTGCCGTCGCTGCCCACGGCGTCAAAGGTGGGTGCCGGTTCGCCGGTGGCAGGCGCTGCGCTGGCCAGCATCGCGGTGAGGAATGCGGCCACGGCGATGGCTGTCAAGGCGGTCACGGCCAACGGCCAAACGGACTCCTGTGCACGTGCGGCGCTTCGCGAAACGCTCATCATATGTCTCCCGGTGCTGCGCGCGGGGCGCGGATGTGAACGGCCTCCAGCCCGTTTGCGCGCCGATAGACCAGCACGCCGACCACCTCGGGCGGCGGTGCCCCGGCGCCGGGGTCGCGGGCGGCGGTCAGAAGCAACCCTTCGTCGGTGTACCGCACGGACTGTGCTGCGGCGTGGTCCAGGACGCCGAAGTGCTCCGGAAAGAACCACACGTCGGCAACGTCGGCGGCGGCCAGATCGGGCGCGTTGACCAGGAGCTCGAACCGGTCGCCCATGGCCCGGTAGGACGCCGGCCAAGAACTGGCGGGCGGGACCATCCGCAAGGCTTGGTCAATGGCCGTCGCTCCTTCGGGGTCGGGGGCCGGTGCGGACCGGACGACGGGCAGGGTCATGGTCAACGTCGCTCGTTCGGGGACGCAGATCTCGCCGCAGGCCAGCCACGCGGCATTGAGGGTCAGTGTGGCCGGTTCGTCGTCGCCAGCACCTCGGGCGGCGTCACGCGGATCAGGGCCCAGGCGAGGTCCTTGTAGCCATAGACGACGATGGGGCCCTCGGTGATGCGCGCGGGCCGCGGCCAGCTCGGCGGCTCGGCAGCGAAGCCGGCGGGCAGCCGAACGTCCACCTGCGAGGGAACACCGGAATCTCCGGGATTGGACCAGTAGGTATGCCAGCCGGCCGGCAGGTCGATGCGGAGCCCGATCCAGAAGGGTGTCGATGGCGCCACCTCCCGAACCGCGCTTACCAGTCGTGCCTCAGAGACTTGGCCGCCGGTCATCCCGGGCGACCCAGCGTTCGACGGCGCGACGGTGCCGCAAAGAGCTGCCAATAGGATCGATGCCGCGAAGAGCCGACCGCGGGATGCGTCGAAGAGAGCGAGCGCCATAAGGTGATCCAACGAAGTCGTTGGCCGTGATTACTGCTCAGGTGGTGCAAAGCCACGGCCCGTGCAAGGGCTTTCGGATTCCTGCCGGTGGGCATTCCAGGTTCCGCACCCTAAAGAACCCGTGTATGTGTCCATGGGGCCCGGCGTCAGGGGGGAATCGGCATGGGGTATCGAAATCTGCTCGTCCATCTGGACAACACCGAGAGCAGCCGGTCGCGCATCGGCGTAGCTGTGACACTGGCGCAGCGTTTCGGTGCCGGCGTGACCGGCTTGTTCGCGCTGGCCGATGCCCACGTGCAGAGCCTCGCCTCGCGGGAAGCCCGGCGGGTCGTACTCGTCGAGGCGGATGAGGTGGAAGCCCGGTTTCGGGCGGCCGTTGCCGAGGCGGACGTGGCGGCGGAGTGGTTCGCCATCGCCACCTCTAGCGACCGCCAGGTGAGCGAGGAGGTGATCATCGGGGCGCGCCATTGCGACATGGCGATCCTCGGTCAATTCGACTCCCAGCGCGCCGACGGCGGCGTTCGCAGCGACCTCGTGGAGGAGGCCACGTGGCGTGCCGGGCGGCCGCTGCTGGTGATTCCCTTCGCCGGTACGTTCGCGGCCGTCGGCCGGCGCGCGGTCATCGCCTGGAACGGGACGCGGGAGGCCGTGCGGGCGCTGAACGACGCACTGCCGTTGCTGGAGGGGGCTCGGTCGGTAACGGTGGTCAACCTTGCGCCCGAGGAGCGGCCGCGCCGCAAGATCAGCGGCCCGTTCGCCGATATCCGCCGCCACTTGAGCTGGCACCACATCGAGGCGACAGTCGAATCCATCGGCGACGATGCGGACCCGGTTCCGGCCGCGGAGCGGCTGTTGTCCATGCTCGCCGAGGAAGACGCGGACTTGCTGGTGATGGGCGGTCCGTCGCGGAGCGCCAGCAGCGGCCGGTACGGGCGGGCGTTCACCCGGCAGGTACTGTCCGAGATGACCGTGCCGGTGTTGATGGCCAATTGATCCGGCAGGCGCCGCGGCCCATATGCGCGGAGTCGTCGAGTCCGGGAGGAGAGGTAAAGGGTCACATGGTAATCGAAAGAGAGAAGCACAGCCGCAGCCAGGAGGGCCGCGAAGCCAAACGGCACGAATCGGACTTCCGCGTCGCTGCGCGGCGCAACAAGCTGCTGGGCCTTTGGGCCACGGCAAGCATGGGCCTCTCCGGCGAGGCTGCGGAGACCTACGCCAAGGAGGTCATCCGCGCCGATCTCGAGGAGGAGGGGCACGAGGACGTGATCTGCAAAGTCCTCGGCGATTTCACCGCCAAGAAAGTGGACATCGGCCGCGACGAGGTCATTGCCCGGTTGAACGAGTTGGAAGACGAGGCCCGGCGCCAGCTCGCCGACGGTTAGCGTTCTACAATTGGCGCCTAATAGGCGCCTAGACCTTCGGCGCAAACAACTCGTCCAGGCGTTCGATCTCCGCCGTTTCGATCTGCACCGGGTTGCCGGCGAGAATGCCGGCGACATTTCGGAACGGTTCGCGAATGTGCATGCCGGCGTTGTCGATGGACAATTCGCGGATCGACTTCTCGTGCGACGAGCCGCGCATCTTCAGCACCGCCAGGCCGCGGCGCATTTCGCCGAACAACTCCACGTAACGCAGCAGGATGATGCTGTCCGTGATCGACGAGATGTGGGCCTCGGTCACTGACGTTCCGCCGGTGAGCGTCGGTGTCGTGGAGGTAAATAGGCCGGTGATCTCCTTGTGCTTGAAGAACGAGGTGATGCTCAGCACGAACTCGCGAAATCCGCGGATGGTGGAGATCCGTTCCAGCGCCGACAGGCTGTCCACGGCAACCCGTTGCGGCTGGAACTCCTCGATCGCTTCCTTAGATTAACACCAAGTGGTCTTCCAGGCTCGCCGCCTCTGGGTATTCGCAGATCACCTTGAGCTTGCCTTCCGCTTCCAGCCGGTCGAGGTCGATGCCCCAGCCGATGGCGTTGCGCCCCAACTGCTCGCGGCTTTCCTCGTAGGCGAACAACAAACACCGTTCGCCGGCTGCCGCACCGCCTTCAACGAAGTGCGTGACCAGAAGCGTCTTGCCGGTGCCGGTGGCGCCCGAAACCAGAATGACGGAATCGCGGAACACGCCACCGCCGCACATCTCGTCCAGCTCCTCGTTGCCAGACGTTATGCGGACATTCGAAGACCGCTGCTTCAGCTCGATGGCGGAGATGGGAATGACGATGATTCCCGACGAGGGCATGACGGTGAACGGGTATTCCCCCTTGTGATGGTTGGTGCCGCGGAACTTCAGGATCTCCATGGTCCGTCGGCGCTTTTCCTGCTCCAGCACGTTGCGCAGGATGATGACGTTGTCGGCAACAAACTCCTCGATACCGTGACGCGCGATCTCGCCGAACTCCTGGACCCGCTCGGCGGTGAGGATGGCGGTAACCCCCATTTCGCGGAGGCCTGCGGCGATACGGAACAGCTCGAAGCGGATCCGCGACGAATTCTCGAACTGGGTGAAGATGGCCCCGATGGAGTCCAGTACCACGCGCTTCGCGTTGGTTCGCCGAATCGCGTACTCGACCCGGGCGAGCAGTGCACCGAAATCGAAGTCGCCGGCCAGGGTGACGTCGTGCGAGGTATCGGGTGATGCGTCGACGAACGCCCACGCGTCGTCGGCTTCCCAACTGCTGATGTCCCAACCGAAGCTGACCATGTTCCGTCGCAGGTCTGCCGGTCGTTCCTCGAAAGTCACGAAGACGCCGCTTTCCTTCGATTGGACGATTCCCTCGGCAAGGAACTGACATGCGAAGATGGTTTTTGCGCTACCGGCGCTGCCGGCGAGGAGGGTCGTCCGCCCGCGTGGCAGACCACCATTGGCGATGAAGTCGAAGCCCGGGATCCCGGTCGGGATCTTGGTTACGGCCAGCGCTTCGATGGATTGCGTCATTGATCACCCCGCCTTGTCATTGTTCTCAGTGCCGTTAGGATTCGTCTTCGGAACGCGGAACCAAGTCCAGGCCCACCAGCACCTTTTCCCGATCGGATAAGTCGCCGACGACACGCCGAAGCGGTGGCGGCAGCTCGCGCACCAGCGTGGGCGTGGCCAGAATGCGCTCGTTTTCTGCCAACTGCGGCCGCTCGAGTATGTCGATAACCATGAGTTCGAAATCGCCTTGCAGGTTGCTCTCGCAGATCTCACGGATCGTCGAAATAGCGTTTTCCGTACGGGGGGTCCGTCCCGCCACGTAAAGTCTCAAGACGAAATTGCTCATTGATCTAGCTTCCTTGACACTTGCGGCGGGTTCGCGCCCGTCGTGTTTGCTGTCCCCATAATTCTTCCCGTATGCGGCGTGTTTGACTTTGGTCCCTGCCCGGAATCCGACATATTCCGTGGCGAGTTACCCCACGACATGTTGCGGTAAAACGACACCAGGTAACCCATGACGCGCAAGGTGAAAAGCCGTCCTTCCTCGATGAGGGCCTTGACCCGTCGGGGCGCGTGTCCCCGGATACGTTCGGCGATCACCGCCTTATGTATATCCACCACGTCCCGTGGACCTGCGTTCAGCGTTCCGAGGCGGTTTACCAATCGGTTGATACGCTCGTAGGCTTCCTCCCGGTCGCCGATTGTGTTAACGCCCACCGCATCCTGCAACAGTTCCGTGTACTCGGCCACGGCTTCGGCGAAGGCCTCCGGATAGGCTCCAGCCAGAGATTCGGCCCCCAGGCTGCGCCCGGTGACCGGCGTCGGCGACGGTCCGCACATCGCGCCGAGGGCACTGTCTCCAGAGCCGTCGTCGGCCGTGGTCGATGGGCGGGCAGAGTCGTCGTCCCAAAGCGACTGTGCCCGCGTGCGATCGCGAATCGTGCAGGCGAGCCGAACTCCATTCGCATCGCCAACCACGACGTAGGCCAGCGACTGCGAACGCACCAGCGCCACATCCGGTACCGATCCGACAGTCTGCGGAAGGATAGCGACGGGTAGATCGGGGGCCAGTTTTCCCAAGTCCCCCATCAGCGACCGTACATTCGCTGCATCGCCGCCATCGGCGATGAAAGCCAAATCGAAATCGCCGAGGGCGATGGCGCGGCGCGCTTCGTCCAGGTCGGGCACATGCTCGAGGGTCGCGGAACGGGACTCGAGCGCCGTTCGCAGACCGTTCACCCGGCGAGTGCCGGCATCGACTAACAAACCTGAAGACCGCGAAGTGGCATGTTTTCCTCACCAGGAAGCCCAATGTAAACATGTACCCTCGGCCACGGCCCGGTCGCTTCCTCGCCCCCGACAATGGTCGTGTGCTCTTCCGCCGGCGAATGTACTGAAAACCGTCGATCGACGTTAGCGGCCAATTGGGCATTTGATCGCAAAAGCTTTTCATTTTCAACGCCAACAAAGCTAAGATGACAACCGGAATCATAACCATAGATTGATTTTGGGTATCCCTGAGATGCCGGAAAGGCGCCTGTTGATCGTCGACGATGAACCGCGATTCGCATCGTTCGTGGGCAAGGTCGCGAAGCCCTTGGGCTATGCCGTGGAGGTCACCCATCGCGGTCGGGATTTCCAGGAAGCCTATCTTCGCTTGCCTGCCGATACCTTGGTCATCGACATGGTGATTCCGGACATCGACGGCAACGAACTGATCCTGTGGCTGGTGGAGCAGGGGTGCCAGGCGCGGGTCATCATCATCACCGGCTATACCCCAGATTACGCGCTCAACGCTCGGCTGCTGGCCGAGGTCAAGGGCCTGCGATCGGTGACCACCCTGTCCAAACCGGTCAGCGTCGCCCGGCTGCGGCAGGTTCTGGATACCGAGTCGACCTGATCACGGGCTCCGGCGCCTGTTGGGAGAGTGAGCATGGGCGATCAGAGAGGCTTCGTCCTGCTGTTCCTGATCATGGCCGTCGTCGCCATCACAATCGGTGGTGTCGCGGAATGGGTGCTGCATTCGACCGCGTTCGATCAGCACAAGCGAAGCCTGATGGATCTTGCCCGGCATGAGGCCCGCACCGTCGAGGCCATCTACCAAGCGCAATTGAAACGGGGTGCCCAGCCGGAAATGGCCGAAGCCCGAACGCTGGCGCTGATCCGTGCCGCTCACCCGCCTCAGCGGAACAACGAAACGACGGCATCGGTGGAGACCTTTCTGGTCCGACGTGTTGAGGAATCCGTGCGTGTTCTGTGGCGGTACAGCAACCCGGACCCCGCCGGCGGAGACTCGGGTGCCGAAGACGCCGGATTCGGCCACGTCTTTCGCCGGGCGGCCGACGGCGATACCACCGTAACGATCCCCGCGGCCGGGGGGGACTCGAGCTTCCTCGCCACGTTCGAGCCGCTGTCGGCCCGGGACTTGGCGATCGTCGTGCGAATGGATACCACGAGGATACGAGAACCGTTCTTCAAAGGCGGACTGGCGGCTGCCGGCATCGGCATCGTGGTCATTGTGCTCGGTACCTGGGTGTTCTTCGCCGCAAGCGACCCCATCCTGCACCGCATCCGCCACAGCGAAGCCCGCTTTCGTGAGCTGTTCGACAAAATGGGCGGCGGCGCGGTGATCTTCGACGCGGTCAAGGACGGCGATGATTTCATCGTCACGGACCTCAATCGTGCCGGTGAGCGAATCGACCAGGTGCGGCGCGAGGATCTCATCGGTCTTACCGTCGGACAGGCGTTTCCCGGGGCCCACGATTTCGGACTGGTCAAGGCCCTACGCCGGGTGTGGCAGACCGGCGAGCCCGAACACCTGCCTGCCGCGCCCTATCGCGACTCCCGAGGGAGCGGCTGGCGCGAAGTCTACGCCCATAAGCTGCCCACCGGCGAAGTCGCCGCCCTGTACGAGGACGTGAGCGACCGTCTCGAGGCCGAACGCGCGGTGGGTGAAAGAGAGGAGCGGTTCCGCCGTATCGCCCAGTCGGCCATCGATCCCATCGTCACCATTGATTTCCGCGGCCGCGTGGTGTCATGGAACGATGCCGCCGAACGGGTGTTCGGGTATTCGGCGGCGGAGATGATGGGCGAGCCGCTGACCCGCATCGTTCCCGAGCGCCACCGGGCCGCCCATCAGGACGGTGTCAACCGGGCGCGGGCCGACGGTGGGTTTCGGATCATCGGCCGGACCGTCCAGTTGGAGGGGCTTCGCAAGGACGGCCACGAATTCCCGGTGGAGCTCGCCATCTCCACTTGGTCTTTGGGCGGCCAGCGCTTCTTCACCGGCTTCATCCGCGACATAGCGATCGCCTGCAGGCCGAGAACCGACTGCGGGACAGCGAGGGTCGCCTCAAGTCGATCATCGAGATGCAGGCCGCCGCTATCGTTATCGTCGACAGCCACAATGACATCAGCTTTGTCAACAACGCGGCGGAACGCTTGTTCGGCCAGCCCGCCACCTCGCTGTTGGGTGCGCCCTTCGGGTTTCCAGTGGTGGCCGGCGAGGTGGCACAGATCGATATCCTCCGTCCCCAGCGCGGCCTCGCCGTCGCCGAGATGCGGGCCGTGCCCATGTCCTGGAAAGGCCAACAGCAACACCTGCTGTTCATTCAGGACATCAGCGACCACAAACGGGCAGAACAGGACCTGCGCAAGCTTTCGGCGGCGGTGGAGCAGTCACCGAGTTCGGTGGTCATCACCGACGTCGACGGTGCGATCGAATACGTCAACCCGAAGTTCACCGACACCACGGGTTACACGCTGGAGGAAGCGGTGGGCGAGAACCCCCGGATCCTCAAGTCAGGCCACATGGGTCCAGAAGAGTACGCCGACTTGTGGCGAACCATCAGCAGCGGCATGGTTTGGCGCGGCGAGCTTCACAACAAGAAGCGAAACGGCGATCTGTTCTGGGAGCTCGCCTCCATCGCCCCTGTGCGTGACGATCTGGGTAACGTTACCCACTACGTGGCGGTGAAGGAGGACATCACCGATCGCAAGGCCACCGAAGCGCGCCTGCGTCAGGCGCAAAAGCTGGAGGTGATCGGGCAGCTCACCGGTGGCATCGCCCATGACTTCAACAACCTGCTGGGCATCGTCCTGGGCAACCTCCAGCTCCTCGAGGAACTGGTGGAGAGCCCGGATCAGCGGGAACTGGTGACCGACGCCATCTGGTCGGCGGAGCGCGGCGCGCAGCTCACCCATCGATTGCTGGCGTTCGCCCGTCGACAGCGGCTGCATCCGAAGGTCACGGACCTCAATCATGTTATTTCGGAGATGACGGGTCTGCTGCGGCGAACGCTCGGCCAGCGGATCGCCGTGCGCGAACGCCTGGCCGACGATCTGTGGCATACGATGATTGACCGCGGCCAACTGGAGAGCGCACTGCTGAACCTGGTAGTCAACGCGCGCGACGCCATGCCCGACGGGGGCACGCTAACCATCTCCACCGAGAACGTGCGCGGTGACCGGCTCGCGGTCGCCGAGGAACAGGAAGAGGCGGCCGGCGAATACGCGATGATCGCGGTCACTGACACCGGCGCCGGCATGGCCCCGGACGTGATCCAACGGATCTTCGAGCCGTTCTTCACCACCAAGAAATTCGGCGAAGGCAGCGGCATGGGATTAAGCATGGTCTACGGATTCGTGCGGCAATCCGGGGGCCACATCGCGGTGGACAGCGAGGTCGGCCGCGGGACGACCATCAAGGTGTTCCTGCCCAAGGCGCGGCCCGACCAGAAACCGTCGCCGACGGCCCTGGACGTGGACGCATCGCTGGCCGAGGAGGCCGGCAGCGACGAGGTCATCCTGGTGGTGGAGGACGAGGAGCGGGTTCGCAAAACGGCGGTGCGGATCCTCCAGCACCAGGGTTACCAGGTGCACGATGCCTCGACCGCCGAGGAGGCGCTGCGACTGGTGGATGAACTGCCGAGACTGGACCTCATGTTCACCGACGTGGTGTTGCCGGCGGGCATGAACGGTCCCGAACTGGTACGCCGGGTGTGCGAAAGGCGGCCCGACGTTCGTATCCTGCTCACCTCCGGCTACGCGCAGAACGTGGGCCTGCGCGACCTGCTGGCCACCGAACCCGTGGAGTTCCTGGAAAAGCCCTACCGTCGCGAGCTTCTCACTGGTGCGGTCCGCGCGATGCTGACCAGGGTTCCGTCCTAAGGAATAGGGGAGGATCCACCGGCTAGCCGGCAGCGATCACCCGGTGCAGGGTGTCGCCGATCTGGTCGATGTGTTCCGGCTCGGCGATCAGCGGCGGCGCGACGATACCCGCATCGCCCGTGACCTTGATCAGCAGCCCGGCAGCGTAGAGGTCCTTCAACAGCCGGTAGCCGCGCGCGCCCGGCGTCTCTTCCGGCGCCATGTCGAAAGCCGCCAGCATTCCATAGCCGCGCACGTCGGTTACCGTCGGCAGATCGGCCAGGGCGAACATGCGATCGAGGAAATGATCGCTGAGCGCCGCGGCGCGGTCGAACAGGCCTTCGCCCTCGTAGATGTCGAAGGTGGCCAGCGCCGCCGAACACGCCGCCGGATGCGCCGAGTACGTATAGCCGTGAAACAGCTCGATGGCGCCCGGCGGTGCCGACTCGACGATGGTGTCGTGGATGGTGTCGCGTACCACCACGGCGCCCATGGGCAGGGCGCCGTTGGTCAGCGCCTTGGCCAGGGTCATCATGTCCGGCACCACGCCGAAGCTGTCGGCGCCGAACGCCCGGCCGGTGCGGCCGAAGCCGCAGATCACCTCGTCGAACACCAGCAGGATGCCGTGGGCGTCGCAGATGGCCCTCAGCCGCTCCAGGTACCCCTTCGGCGGTACCAGGACGCCGGTGGAGCCGGCGATGGGCTCAACGAAGCAGGCGGCGATGGTCTCGGCGCCATAGAGCTCCACGAAACGCTGCAGGTCCTCCGCTAGCTCGGCGCCGTGCTCGGGCTGGCCGCGGGTAAACCGGGCCTCCGGCTGCCAGGTATGGCGCAGGTGAACGACGCCGGGCAGGCCGCCGCCGAAGGCCTCGCGGTTGCGCACCAGACCGGACAGCGACGTGCCGCCCCAGTTGACGCCGTGATAGGCCCGCTCGCGCGAGACGAAACGCTGCCGCTGTCCCTGACCGCGGGCCCGGTGGTAAGCGACGGCGATCTTCATCGCCGTTTCCACCGCTTCCGAGCCCGAGTTGCCGAAGAACACGTGGTTCAGATCCCCCGGCGCCATCCGCGCCAGCCGATTAGAGACCTCGAAGGATGATGGGTGACCGAACTGGAACGGCGGTCCGTACTCCATGGTGCGAAGCTGCGCGGCGACCGCGTCGGCAATCTCCGCCCGGCCGTGGCCGGCGGCGCAGCAGAACAGGCCGGAACAGCCGTCGATCACCCGGTCGCCCCGGTGGGTCCAGTAGAACATGCCCTCGCCGCGTACCAGCAGCCGAGGGTCGGCCTTGAAGTCGCGGTTGGCGGTAAACGGCATCCAGTGGTTTTCGAGGGTGTTGGCGGTGGGCTGCATGAGGGTTCGCTTTCGGTGTCCGGGGACGGCGGTCAGAATCGATTCACCATGACCAAAAAAGGCTTTAGTTTCAGTTCCGGGAGGCAACAAAAATCCTGGGAGGTCAGTCCATGTTGATCGGCGTGCCGAAGGAGATCAAGACCCACGAGTATCGCGTGGGCTTGGTGCCGGCCGGTGTTCGGGAACTGGTGGCGCACGGCCACACGGTGCTGGTGGAGTCGACGGCGGGGGAGGGCGTCGGTCTTTCCGATGACGACTACGTGACCGCCGGCGCTGAGGTCGCCGCGACCGCCGAGGATGTGTTCGTCGCCGCGGAGATGATCATCAAGGTCAAGGAGCCGCAGGCGGAGGAACGCCGCCGGCTGCGCGCCGGGCAGGTGCTGTTTACCTATCTGCACCTGGCGCCCGACCGCGACCAGACGGTGGACCTGATCGACAGCGGCGTCACCGCCATCGCCTACGAGACGGTCACTGACCCGCACGGGCGGCTGCCGCTGCTGGCGCCCATGTCGGAGGTGGCAGGGCGCATGTCCATCCAAGCGGGCGCCCGCTGCTTGGAAAAGGAGACCGGCGGCCGCGGCGTGCTGCTGGGTGGCGTGCCCGGGGTCGAGCCAGCCAAGGTGGTGATCCTGGGCGGCGGCGTGGTGGGCGCCAATGCGGCGCTGATGGCCATCGGCATGGGCGCGGCGGTGATCGTCATCGACCGCTCGGTGGACGTGCTGCGCTCCCTGGTGCAGCACTACGGCACCCGGATCAAGACCGTGTTCGCGACCGAGCATTCCATCGAATCCCACGTGGCCACCGCCGATCTGGTGGTGGGTGGTGTGCTAGAGCGGGTTCAAGGAACACGGAATCGGTGGGAAGGGGATTCCCAAAGGGCGTGACACATGATTCTGTATCCCGAGGCGGTTTGGGAGGCAGATATGGCACGTGCGTATGGTTTGGACCTTCGAC
>Ga0209780_1000804_pt1 | contig 18579 bp, 14 predicted proteins | sample WorMetexBAHAMAS2_FD_187384 | JGI IMG/M metagenome (GOLD analysis project Ga0209780, IMG submission 187384) | Marine gutless worms symbiont microbial communities from Max Planck institute for Marine Microbiology, Germany - Inanidrilus exumae... | ecosystem: Host-associated > Annelida > Digestive...
CCCAAAAATTGTTTTGTTGGGGGGGGGGGGTTTGACCCCCTAAATGGGGAGCAATGTAAAAAATTCCCCAAAAAGGCACATCCTTGCGCGAGACCGCGTCGTTTGAGCCATCATGCGTGAAAATCCGTCGAGGTGTTTGACCTGTAGGTGAGTTCCTTAAAAAAAGGGCATAAATAAAAATAATTTTGGTTATATTTTACCTATGTGCCCAGAAGCCTTCCGTGGACGGATATGCACCTTAAAAAAAGGGCATAAATAAAAATAATTTTGGTTATATTTTACCCATGTGCCCAGAAGCCTTCCGTGGACGGATATGCACCTAATTTGGCACAGCCGTAGGGGTCGCCGACGTAATCACCAGGGACAAATTTTTTGGTGATCGGTTGAGGGGTGTCGATTCTGTGGGAGGTCGAAAATTGCCATTTCCCATTGACAAAGTCAGTGGCCGTTAACACAGGGCTGGCGCTACCGCGCAGCCTGTGATACATTATCGTTGTATCGCCTCTCATGCCACACGTGAATGGCTTAGTTATGTAAGTTAACTCACGGGGGGTTTTTACCCGTGTGACACTATGCTAGCTCGGTACGGTATCGGTATGCTGTCATCGTACGTCCGTCTGTCACAAGTCGGTGTTCTACTAAGATGGCTAAACCTAGGATCACGCAAACAACGTCATACGATAGCCCAGGGACTCTTAGTTATCTGATGCCAAAAATCTAGGCGAAATTCCAACGGGTTCACCCCTAACGGGGGCGCAAAATAGAGGTGGGGTAGGTTCAAACGGCGATTTTTGACATCTCTGGAACAGCTGATCATCCCGTGGCGCTGTCAGCTTAGTTCGCCGGCGAGTGTCATAAACTTCTGAAGGTCGTTAGACAGACAGTTGATCACACACATCGTCGAGATCTGTATTCAGCTGTTAGGCCGAGTAGGAGAAATGGTTTGAATACCATACGATGCGATAGGGAATATTTAGCATGCGCTGAGCCCCGGTATCATGCGGGTCTGTCAGTGGCAGCTGAGACTCTTGCTGTCTCTTGTGGTTGCCAGGAATACTTGCAGCACTAGATGTGAGATGCTGTAGTGTATACACAGAGCCAGCGACGGCGAGAATGCTCCAAGTACCCTGCGACTTTATTATTGATCTTGTTTGGTCTAGCTCATCGGTGGAATCTCTGAACGTATAGACTCCGACATTCTCGGCTATAGAATGTCGGAGTCTACGCTCTGAAGCATGCTGCCGGTCATGCTGAGCCGCATAGTACATCACTGTCATGGCGTGCTGTGTAGTCTTCTTGACCCAGCAGACGCCGGCCATGCTGCCTCGTGTGCAGTGGTCCGCGCCAACAGCCGCCGTTGCCAGTTCTAATAGGATACAGTAATTCAGAGTCCTGCTGTCGGTGACGCGTACAAATGAGGCAGACTGAACTGCGGCTGTCTTGGCGCTCCTGCTGCTAGTTAACAAACTAAACTATGTGTATGCCAGGTGTCAAACAGTTAATTACATTTGCCGCAAGCAAAATTGGAATAAAAATTTCATAGACACGTTCGACGTTACTATTTGACAGATGCAATTTTTCGATTGCTTGCGTGTAAATGCACGTTGTTATATCAGGCAGCAGTGGCCGTAGGTGGGCTGTTGTTTCTTCAGAAATGTTGTGTCAGCGGTTGGCGTGCAGTTAGGAGCGTGAAAAGTGAGTAGCGGCTGTTATCAACGAGATGATTGACAACCATGGTGTCCTTGACATTGCAGAGAGAGTATTGCGGGGTATTGGGATTGTTATGCGTGATTCGCGAGAACAGCAGATCATTTAGCCGGCCCCGCATGGCATAAGGGCTATATGTTCTGACAATGTTACTTTCAATTATATTTTTAACAGACCTCTTTGAGACCAGTTATCTCAGAATGTACTGGACCGATCTTTACCAAATTGCTGGAGAGGTACCCATACGGGCGACCATAATCAATCTGACCTTCCGTTCACGATCGCTTAATGGATGTTGTTATGGTAACAGATTTTTGGTGCGAATAGGCGAAAAATTGGCATACCCCACCTTCATTTTGTGCTCTTGTATTCCTCAGTGAATGGAAGGATCACAGCAAGGATGCATGCGTTAACACCGCCAATGACCCCTCTGCGTCTGATAAACATAGGGTGAACTTTGGTCCGGTAAACCCTGAGTTCTGCAATTGCATTTGTGCCGGGCAGTCTATACCAAGCATTTGTAGTTCTGTTATTACTGGCCTGCCTACGTATAGTGTAGGGGGCCAGTATTGTTTTGCTGACTGGCGTCTGTCGTAGACTGTCGATGTCTGTCGTAGTCGTCTGTAACACTCTACGGCGGGCCAGCTGACGACTTCACCCCATAGGCCAACGTGATGACATCATGCCGCCTGCAGTCTAATTATAGCTCCATGATAACACTATATGGCGGGCCAGTAGTGTTACGTCCCATTAGGGCGACATCTTGTTTTATTCATGTTATGGGCATCTCAGTATGAGAGCAGTACAACACAGCAGTGTTGTTTTCCTCCGTCTGGTTCTGTATGGTCGGGTTACATTAGCTAGAATGTACCTACTAGGGACTGTACACCTATGTCAGATTGTTTACAAATTGACGATATTGACAGATGTCGTTGCAAGTTGGAAATCTACTTGTGTGAATGTAATAATTTGTCAAACACCTAGCGAAGTTGTGATGGTCAGAACTGCGTGTGGTTTGGTGACTGGTTTGTTTAAGCATCCTGATTTTTGAGCCGACGATATTTACTTTCTTACTTAATTGTTGCAAACCGGCTGATAGTGCTGTTGCCATCGCTTCACTGTTGACAGTGCAGGAGTGCAGTTACTAATGCCTTTGATTGACCTCGAATGTCACTTTTACTGTTTGAAACCTCTCTAACACCCACACCTTGTGAAACATAGCACGAATTTACTAACATTACATGTCGCTTGGTCCCTCTGCGGTAGCTGAGCTTTTTGTTGTGTTTATTTTGTGTTATAGTATATTCTGTTCCGGATGCATGTTTGCTTTTGTTGTGCTAGATTTAGTTTATCTGCACTATGCCAAGAGAACGTCTCCAAAATGACCTATTTTGTGTTCTGTGGGTGTAGAACATTAACTCAGTTCTCTAGCCAATAGCCATCATTTCATCCACCGCCAGTACATATTCGGTTTACCAACAGAGGGATGGCCAGACTGCTGTAGGTATTTCTGTGTCGTGTGTTTGTGTGTCTTGTGCTGGAATCTGATTTGCCAGGTGAATATACTGGTAATGATAATGGTCTTAATGGATGAGTATATGTGCTGTGTTGAAGATTCATTTGTGAACAGTCAGGAGTGGACGTTGAGTCGCGCAGTGCCAGATCTGAAGTTGGTTAGTATTAGTTAGTCTTGTTTACTCTGTAAGTTTGGAGTATGGTCGTGAGTTGTGTATCAGGAATTGTGTCGCTCAGATAATATGAAATTAATGGTAGTAGCTCACTGTTAGAAGTGGCGGTTTGGTGTAATGGTAACGCATTGGTCTCGATGAACGAGGTTAACCTACGCTGAGCCCGGTTAGTACTGGGATTGGTGACTGTTTGAGGTTGACTCCCGCAGGCGGCACTATTTTGGTATGTAACCAGCCACCCTGGTCGACTCAGCTTTTTACCCTCATTGGGATGGTAAAATGAGTAACAGCCAAAGGGCGGTGATGCTCTGCGGCTGGGAAGGTAACCGCAGGCCTGGCAGAAAGTAATGGCAGCCTACTGCCGGGTGGATGACTTATAGTCACCTGTGCACTGACTGCCTGTACACCGGGATCAGCTCCGGGTCCAAACTTCGGTAACGAGAATGGGAAGCCTGTTACTTTTTACCTTTAGTTCACTTTTAGGCTGCATAGCAGTGGTGTATATATGTACTTATATGAACACAGATAAAACAACTTGAAAAAGCCATCACTCGCAAGAGCGTTATGACCCACGTCGGCAATATTTGTTTTTTGTGACCATAATCTTGACCTTTGACCTTTTGATGCCAAAATAATTGGGGTTTCCAGGACTTACGTGGAACATTTCTGTGTGAAGTTTGGTGGTCCTAGGTGCATCAGTTTTTGAGATATCATATGGACAAACATACAGACAGACAAACAGATAAGTGCCCCTGAAAACCCTGCCTCTGTGAAAAAACTGTGACTGACATTGGCATGGGTAAATGTGATGTTTTGGTATCTGTACTTCAAACAGCGAATATAGCAAATCTGGGGCCCAAGCCCTTTAGGACATGATGCCTCTGGTGTGAACGTCATAAATACTGCACTGTTACCAGGTTTGTTCTTAACTGCCATAAAACCTGTGTGTGACTCATGTTAGATGTCAGAATTCCCAGCTAGTGATGACTAATGGTGAAGTCTGTAGCCACATCAGCTGAGTGTTGCATACATAACCTGACTGTTGGCGAGATTCTTTTGTGTATTTGTGGCAGGCTGTCAGCAGTTTCGTAGTTGGAATGTGATGCAAAACGATTCAGATATAAAACAGTTCAAACCATCGTTACAGCTTACAAGCACACGTGATTGTAAATTTGTAACGCATTTGTGTTCCAAAAAACAACGACCGCAATCTTCATGGCTGTAGCTTAACCAATTTTGAGAGTTCTTCCACTGCCAGACTCGTAAGTAAATTTGCAATACGGATCCCACCACACCTTAAACATGTCACCACACTACCTTGTGACATGTTTGTGCTCTAGAAATGGCCATGCTCAAGAACTGAGTGAAGCAAACTGCCATACAAGTTTCAGCCGCTTAAAATTGCTGTTGAAAATGTGCTCATATAGTGATATTCATCAGCATTATTACTGGCCCGCCTGCACACAGTCTACAGGGGCCACTATTGTTTTGCTCTCTGGCGTCTGTCGTCGTCGTCTGTCATTGTCTGTAACACTCCACGGCGGGCCTGCAGGCGGCTTGACCTGAATTTTCTACGTAAGAAATCGCGAAATTAAGACGCAGCGAAAATATAGTGTTTTACAGTTTATGTTTTAAAGTTATGGTGTGGTATTCAAGAGTGGCGACTGTCATTATTTGCAGGGAATTTTGGGCACCATAAACAGCGGCAAGTCGGCACTTGTCCATCGCTATTTAACTGGCTCATATATGCAGGAAGAATCGCCCGAAGGTATGAATTTTTTATGGTGCATTACAGCAGACGCTAGCTAGATACAGCCTGTTACTATGGACATAATAGCATGGTCTGTCTGTGTGTCTGCTAGACATTCACGTTTGTGAGCCATGCAGAAACGACTGAAGAGATCAAGATGCCATGTGAGGGATGAATCGGGTGGCCCAAAGAACCATGTATCAGATGGTGGCCCCACTCCAGATCCCCAAGGCGATTTTTGGGGTTGACAACATTTTCTTTTTAATTTTCAGATTGATGCAGCAACATGGTCAACATGTTTAATGCTAATTTAGTCTTAGTGTATCACTTCTTTGTGCAAATAGTTCATATTGTTAGCTTTTGCTTGTTATCATATGCAGCGGTTGTGGGTGTGAGCTGTCATAGACATTACTGCAACTGTAGTGAATTGTTTATGATAGCTGCAAGTTATGGTTATTGGCAGCTGAGCTGATGGCAGTATGCTTCATTTGTGGCTTGTTGCGATGCTGTTTAAACAATGGATTCAGTCAGCAGTTTGCTTTCCACGATATTTGCCATTTTTCAGAAATACTGCAATATTTTGCTTTTTTGCTTTCTCACCCCGGGATGGGTGTGAAGTACTGCAATGAGTTTGTCTGTCTGTCTGTATGTATGTACATCTGTTTCTGTCCTCTCACATATCTGAAAAACCATGTGTCCAAACGTCAGACAGTGCAATACGTGATGTACTTCCGTTCAAATATTGTGGATGAGGTCAACTCATATTTTCACATTAGCTCAGCTGACATATAGGCAGCATCAACCAGACGACGCTATGTCTGGTCAAGTTCACCAGGTGGCTACGATGCATGCACGTGGAGGTGAAGTGTGCTATCCCCAATTGTCTTGTTGTTGTTTTGCCAAAAATATGAGTTTTATAGACTGTTTGCAAAATGACATTGCTGATATATCTAACTGTAGTTAAAGAAGACAATAAGTAAGTAAATAAACAAGTAATCCTATTTCGGAAGTTAGTTTTCAGAATTTGTGACGTTTAAAATCTCTGAATGGTTTCAAGTTTGTTATTAATCTGCTGGTGTAATATTATGTAACACGTGGCAGTACCTGGCTATGTAGATGGAGTTGCATGGTAAAGTTGTACTTACACAGTGGTTGTGCTGGGTTGGTCATGTTAGGTGGCCGGTTCAAGAAGGAAGTTGTTCTTGATGGACAGAGTTACCTGCTTTTGATCCGTGATGAGGGTGGACTGCCTGAAATGCAGGTACTGCTCCCAGCTTCGTTTGATTATTGTCTCTCCCGGCTGAAACTTTTGCATTGCCTGTCTTATTTTGTCAAGCCATCTGTCTGTTGTCTCAAGGATTACTAATATTATAAGTAATCCTGACAAACTGGACGGGTTACAGAATATTACAAAATGCGATGGATGAATGCAGATATGAATGAATTTGGAAAGCCAGTAAATTTTTGATACGCTGAATGTCCAGATTTTTGGAAGTCCTTTATGTACACACTACTATTTCCAAGTGAACGGGTTAGCCATTTGCACCTGGTATTTTCTTTGTTCCGAAACATTTTGGATAATTTTGTTAGGTTTTCGAGCCTTGCGACCTTCCTGTCAACAAATCAGTAATGTCTTAGCAACAAAGTTCTTGAAGCACTGAGCATTATCTCTTTGGATCCACCAATTAACTGTTGGGGAAGGGACTTTACACCATTTATGCTAGCCGTCTGGTGTTGATCGCCAAGCATTAAGCCCACACTTACAACAAGTTCAGCATTTGCCATGTCTGAGTCGATTACTGTCAAATCCGAGTCTAAATCTGAGTCCACTGCTGTCAAGTCCGGGTTCAAGTCTAAGATTGAGCCATTTTAACTTAACAACTAGTTGAGCTCTTAATGTGCAATCAAGTGCGTGACCATGTTGCATCATTACAGTTTACTTACTATTGTAGTTCAGAAATACCAGCGACGAAAATGTTTTATCTGATAGCCTTGACCTATTTGGATGCATAAAAATGCCACCATGGCTAAATGTGCACTCAACCGGTGCACTTAATGCTGGAACAGACAATGCGTGGACTTGAACAAGGACTTAATTTTAGGATGACCAAGTCCGGTAAAACTGGACTCAAGTACTACAAGTCTGATTAATGCCATTGGTAAGTGTACATCTAGAGTAGCGATGCTGCTGTAAGCTGTGTGTTTCGTTGATATAGTTCACACACTGGGTCGACGCCGTTATCTTCGTCTTCAGTCTCGAGAACGAGATGAGCTTCAACGCCATCTACTCGTACTTCACCAAGATGGCCCAGTACCACACAAACATTGCCGACATACCGATCATCCTTGTCGGCACGCAGGACGCTATCAGCGAGAGCAACCCACGACTGATCGACGACACCCGAGCAAGGAAGCTGGCGAGTGACCTGAAACGCTGTGCTTACTATGAGACGTGTGCCACTTATGGACTGAATGTCGAAAGGGTCTTTCAGGACGGTAAGTTCAGTCAGCGACACATAAAGTACTTTAGTAGTTTTTAGGTCGGTCGACTCTTCAGAGTCGACCTTATAAAGCCGGTTTCAAATGTCCGTCCATACGTCCGTCCATCAACAATATGTTTCTTCAATTTTAATGAAATTTGGCATGTAGGTAGGGGTCGATGAGTGATGGACGACGGTATGCGTTATCCAAGGCCAAGGTCACAAGCGCTTCAAAATTGGAAATCTTGTGGCCATTTTCAAATGCTATCTCCTCCGCGTTTAGGTTAAACTCGTTGATCGAAATAAAGGCGTTACCACTACGCCAAACCGCCAACTAAGTGGTCAAACAAGTGGTCAAAGAATGTTAGTGAAAACCACATTGCATGTCATGCTGTTGTTAAGAATCGAATGATCCCTTTTGCTGCATATCATTTACCATTATTGATGATTGAATGATCCGTTTTGCTGCGTACACTGCAGCAGAGACTCCCAATGCTTTTTAGTAGGCCGGACAACCCCCCAATGTAATTCCCCCATCCCGTATTGGTCGTATTGGGCACACATGAGTCGGCCTGCTAAGCGGCATCTTGATCAGTTGAGCTGTTGTTGCACAGTACATCACTATGACTAACATAGAGACTGAAGACAGGCAGTTCACGCTGCATGCGTCATCTGTAGCAATAGGCCACATCTCTTGCACTGCATGGAGACGATGTAACAATAATTGTGATGGTCATTTTGATATTAAGCTGTTTGATGATGAACACTTTTAACCGCTTCTCAGAGTCTGTTGTTGTATGTAGCATGTCAGAAGATCGTTCAAGCTCGTCTGGCGGCCTCCGGGTTTCTTGTTGGTCGGTCCAACACACCAAATCACGTCGGTCCGGTCGGAGGTCCAGCCGTTCGTGGCTACCATGGTCAGTCGGCTGCTCCGCCTTTGCCTCCTCATCCGTTGACACATGGTGGCAGTGGTGCTAAAAGTTTTGATGCTCAGAGTCACTCGAGCTCTGGGTCTGGTAGTGCACCGCCGCCGCCACTTACGCCGACTGGCATTACTGCTGGTCATCACGTCCGGGTGATTATTCTCTGCATTCGCTTCTCACCACTGTCTGAATATTTTAGCATTGCCTACATACGTTGTGTTTCAAGAAATTGTTATCCTTTTAATTTTTTAATAGTGTGGTCAAAAATTAACCGATTTCAATAATTTTTGGTGTACAGAATCCTGAAGAAACTTCACATCAGAAGACGTCAAATTTGTTCGCCAAACGTGTATAATGTAGCTACTGTACCTTGAGAAATTCGCAAAAGTAATTGTTGCATGTAACCGACGTGATAAAAATATTTGGTACGCAGAGTCCTGAGCTAATTTAGCAGCAGATGATTATAAATTTGTTTGTTTGAAGTGCAATACATCACTGTGTCTAACACAGCAGACAGACAGTTTATGCTACTTGCGTCATCTGTAGCGATGGAGTCTAGCACCTTCATGTAACGAAACTAGTTATATGGGCTTTACAGCTGTAATGTGCCGGATTCATTTGTTGATTCCGGCACTGTATAAATTGTTTACTTACTTACTTCCTTACTTGCTTCCTTAAGAATAGGTCCGTTTTGGCAGAAATGTTACTGGGGAATTATGCAACCAAAAGATGGTGTATTTTCTCTCGTCACTTAGCAGTTTTAACTGCCGTATTGTTGGTCCTTCCCTATACTAGTACTGGCAATTGAAACAACAAGCACTATCATGTCCTGTTGAACTCTGGTCTAACCAATGCGAGAGTGAGGTCCATTAATGATAAGCAGTTGCATGTGTGTACAGGGTCCGTCACCTCCGTGTCACGAAACTAGTCATAATGTGCGCGAGAAAGACTTTCGGGATCATCGGCAAGATCGGCGACATCCACGGGATCGCGATGCCGACCGATCACGTGTTAGTGTCACTCGTCACAGTTCACACTGTTACTTACTTAGAGCACGCGTGTTGTTGAGTCATTACCCTAGTTTCTACTGCATGAACCCCGCATTGGGCCAGGGTACCCCGTTCTGCCTTTGCTCCTCCCTTGTCCATACACTTCCTCATTTTTTTTGCTCTTTTTTACTTTTTCCCTTTTTCCTTTTCTCATTCACTTTACTTATTTTCTTCTATTGTCCATCCCATCCCTTTCTACCAGAATCGTCCCAATGGGGGCGCCGGATCCTGGTGGGGTAGGTTAAAATTGACGATTTTTGACCAGTATCACACTGCGTCTCAGAAAATGTGCAGGATAGAGTCATAGTTACTTTGGAATGGTAATAGGAAATATATGTGCTTATGATACTGTATCCAATGTCTTTAAGTGACCCTGAAGTACCCCAAACAACTACCATTTTCTACATTTTATGCCACCCTTCGTATCTTTTTAACTCATTGGGGTAGAGACTTCAAATTTGGTAGGTATGTTGACTGTAGCAAGTCCTAGCCGACAGCTAGCAAACCACTACTGTGATTGGGGTGTGTTTAGGGTCACGTGACCCGTTTTAAAAACGTGTTGGGCCCCACATATTTTTGGTGTCTTGGGTTAATTTCTTTAGTATCATACTACTTCATTGGCTGGGAAGAGTGTCTCTAACGTATCTTATTTTTGTGTCGAGTGAGATATAAAAGTCTTAATTCATGTTGTGAGAAAACGGTCATACTGTTGCTATTCTTAGGCTCCAGTTGACGACAGTGGTCGGATACCACGCAGCCAACGGCATGCAGTTTCTGTGCCAATACCAACTGTACCCGATGCACCTCTGCCTCAAATGATGTATGCCGATGTTCCGCTCATGAATATGCAAATGGGTCTTACCGATGTGCAGGTATGCAGCCACAAAAACTGTGGATTGTCTGTCGTTGTGATGAGTGCTGCAAGCATGCCAGTTATTTACCGCACATCTTTACTTTTGCACATGACATTTTCACAGATATTTTCTGTTCATCTTCGTTTCATTTCCTTAGTTTTCTTCAGTGAATTGTTCGTTTTTAATGTAAGTAGCTTTATATTTTGCTTTGCTTTGTTAAAACAAATATTGTGACATTCTGTTCACTTTTTTTTCTGGCAAATCCGATCCATGTGCAGTGCACATTGGACATGTTAATTTAAAGGCTGTTGTTGATGTTACTGTCATCTTCCGATTTTCATGCCTTCACCATTTGACAGTGTCAACAAAGGCGTTATGTTTTTTGCTCTCCTGTTCGTCCATTGGTCTGGACAGATCTTGTTACCACGATATCTCATAAACGACTTGAACAATTTTGATAAAACTTACAGGAGAATATTCACTAGCCCCTGCTGATGACCTGATTAGATTCTGCAGATCAAATTCAAGGTCATTGCATGCCGTCGAGGTCAAATCTGGTAAATGCCATATCTCATGAACTACTTGAACAATCTATATGAAACAAAACATAGCGGGAATAACCGTTACTGTTAGCCCATACTAATGATGTGGTTAGATTTCGGAGGTCAAAAGGTCACAGCAGGCTGTCAAGGTGGCGAAGGCATCCACGCTAATGTTTGGGCGTTGCCGTGCGTCTTCTGGCCTTTACAAATGTTAAATTAGTTGGTGTGTATTATCGACGATGACGCGAATGTGCACGTGGGTGATGTGAAGCACACCGGTCTTGGCTGTTTTGAGTTCAGTTTGCTGTCGCTTCTCTTTCTTTCCGCTGCCGTGTGTGTGTGTACGTGTTCTGCATGTCGGCAGCTTTGTTGGCACTAGGCAGGCGGTGAAGTGTGGAATCTGTCGTCCCCCACGGTCACGCCCATCATGTCACGAAAGCTGTCCTCATCTAGTGTGAACGCCAGCGCGCGGCCTCTTCCCCCCAAGCCGAATTCGTTTACTGTAAGTTGTTACTCTGTTAGAAAAACCGGGAATGTTGACTAGAAAGTATTCCATAGAGTGCATACATCAGCAGTGCCAGTAAACAGCTGTGCTAACCCTAATCACCAGCCCTAGCCCTAACTTTCTAAATCACAATACATATTTAGCAATTCTCGTATAAAAGTATTTTTTAGAGCTTTGCATGAAATAACAACTTCACAAATTTTGCAACTATTTGAGCACAAATATACAGTCATGCACGCTAACAAAGAAATGTTGCACAGTGTGTGCCTTTATTAATGGAGGTTCCTGTGATTAAAAAAGGTTAAGGCTTCCCATATTCGTTACCGATTGTTGGGCCCAGAGCTGATCCTGGTGTACAGGCAGTCAGCCTGCAGTCATCCACGTGGTGGTAGGCTGCCATTACTTTCCACCAGGCCTGCGGTTACCTTTCCAGCTGCAGAGCATCATCGCCACTTGGCCGGTACCAAGTTATACTGCTTGGTGACAGAGGCACATAGATGTGAACAACTTGCACAAGGTTGTTACGCAGCTTTTGATCCGAGTAGGATTTGAACCCACAACCTGTTGATCTCAACTCCAATGCTTTACCTGTTGCGCCACCATTTAAATGCAAAAACGATAATTTTGTACTTATGTTACTTTAGTAGCTACTGTGTCACTGTGTGCTTGTCTTTGCTTTCTGTGCTGTGTTTTGACACCATATAATACACGGTGATGAATCTTATGTTTAGCTTTGACAGTTGTAGTGAGCGTTTCTATACATTTCGTGTATTGTGGTGATATTATTTTCCACGTCCGCAGTTTATCAGTTTCCTGTGTGAATATTATTATACAGAACAAATCACATCAGAGTTTGGTTCACTTATTTTGGCTTGTTTATGTAGCCATTTAGCTCAGAAACAGAACAGTCTTTTTTCTCTTCCTTTCCGTATTCTTTAGTGCTTTTTAGTTTTGGCTTATTTGTATTATTACTGCAACTTGCATGCGAGCCTGGTATATTCTATCATGATTGAAGAGCTTGATGCAAGAAAGTGCTAACTACGACACTACTTTGGCTTGCTATAACTTCGACGTACATCAGTCAATTTTGGTAATTTTTTGCAGAAATGTGGCTAAGAAAGTATGCAGTCAAATGGTACTTTGTTTTCCCACTTTGCTTTACTAGTGCTTTTGCACTACCTGGGGAAACACGGACACACGAAAATTGCATGTTGACACTTGAATGTTTTATTACTGCTTTTCCAGGGTTCAACCAGTCGCTTCTTGATTTTTTTCAATTGTTTGGACTTGCAACTCACATTTATGCTGCTGTAGGCTCTGAATCTTGTAATCAATTGAGTTCAGCTCTGGCCTGTTGGGGCCATAGCTCAGGAGAAATGAAGTAGCGAGTTATATACATCTGCTATTGAACTGTGTTCCACTCACCATGTGCTGGTGCATGCATGAGCGGTGTTGCTGAAAGGCAAATAATATTGTCGTCGACCAGGGGCCCGATTTACAAAACATCTTACGAGAAACTTAGGATAAAGTGTGACTTAGGAAAATCTTAAGATAAACTTAGGATGAACTTATGCAAAACTTAAGATCAACTTAACAAGAAAAATGCAATTTCTCAAAAATAACTTAACATTTTTTTCACAGAATTGTTTGCATATATAAAGGAAAAACTTAGTAAGTTACATGATTGCATTAGTAAATTACATGTAAAAATCTATGAAAATCTTAAATTTATAACTTAGGATAAACTTAAGATAAACTTAGGAAAAACTTATGATAAACTTAGGATTTTTTCTAAGATTTTTTTTGTAAATCGGGCCCCAGGTTTGCTATCTGACTGTAAGATATCCCACCAATGCTGCCATTGACTTTTCACTTCTGCTTGACAAAGTACAACTCCCACTTTTGACACAGCGACCTAAATCACGACAGGCTTGATAAACGATGAGTGTGTGGTAACAGATGATAGCTTGCTATACTTCCTTCCTAGGTCTTGTTTGGTGCATACAGCTGTTTCTTGTGCGAATGAAGTGTGGTTGAGCTGTGACCAAGTGATAATATGAACGTGTTTTGTTTGTCAGTGACATTGAATGGGCAACTTGATTTACAGCATTTCACTTTACCATCACTGTTAGACTGACGTCACACCTGCAGTTGTATCGCACAATTTTATCGCGCGACAAAGTTGCAGTATGCAACTGTTTATGTCGCACACTGCAACTTTGTCGCATAAACAAGAATTGACCAATCAGCGTTCACAGCATTCTCGTGACACAGTTGCACAGAACAGAGCTAGCACTGCTCTATTCGGAAAAAGAGTTGCATGATTGTTCAGCAGTTGCTCGACACGCCATGTCACACTTGCAGTTTTGTCGCGCGATAAAGTTGCACGACAAAATTGCAAGTGTGACATTGGTCTAATACAGATGGGATGGCATTTATGATGATTCCTGGACTGTTTTTTATAAACCGTCATGTCGAAAACCATGAGAAACGTGATTTGAAATGCTGTATGATCTATCTACAACAGCTGAGCTTATTATTTGCTGTGTACATCACAAACTTTATGCGTATCGCCTGCCACCTGTTGTATGACAAACAAAGAACCAAAACATTGATTACGGTGATCGTGTGATTCGTGAACATTTTGTAGAAGGCCGAGGAGGATAAACTCATCAGGAACAAGAATGGCGAGGTTGGAAGTGGACGAGCGATCCCTGTGAAGCAGGTTCGTGTACTTGTTGTTAATAGACAGGTTGAAATGACATCACAGTAGTCTATCCTCTGTGTTGTAGGGCACAGTGTCGTACTGTGGGAAGTTAACTGGTGAAGATTTGTCACGTTATTACTGGCCTACCTAATGGGCCAGTATTGCTTTACATGCTGGCGTCTGTTCTCTGACGGCGTCGTCTGTATCGCTGCGGGTGGTCGCTGGGCGGTCGGGCGGCTGACACTGCACGGTAGGCCAGTACCGTTAGGCGACACCTTGTTTAAATATCGTCGAGTCATCAGGTTTAACTCTTTCATTAATTCGATACCCCCACCCAGCATACCATCGCCAGGATGGACCGTCACAAAGTACTCACTATACACCACTGATGCATACTGCATCTGCCTACATTACCACCTATATAACCCGTCGGCCCGATAGGTCAACGTACGGCGCCATGGTTTTCGAACCTTTCGACCCGAGGGGTCTAGTAGTGAAAGGGTTAAGGAAAGCTTAGTGCTGCTGCTAGTGCAGTCTGACTGTAAGTGATACAAAGTGTTCACATTCCTTGTTGTACAACATGGTAGCCAGAACAACTCAAACAACTCAATCAATCAAGAAAAGAAGGCGGATTACACAAATACCGTGTTTGTGTATGTGTTTTTGCGATTAATTCTTATTTAGTGCCAATAAATGACTGTGAGGCGTTTTGTTTATGTTTAATCTTTTTCTGAGTATAGAATCATTGTTTTGTATTTTATTTAGAGTATTTGAGTGTTTTTGTTGGTGTTATAGTATGTGTTTGAACGTTGTCGTCCAGCTCGGTGGGCAGATTCTGCAAGTAGACTGTTGTCATATCTGATTGCAGGGCATTCTGTACAAGAAAAGCAGCAAGTCGTTGAGTAAGGAATGGAAAAAGAAATACGTTACTCTGTTGGAGGACGGACGGCTAGCGTATCATCCAAGTCTCCATGTATGTTATCTGATGTAATAAATGTAAGGTGGATACGTTGGCACAGTTTTATTATAGTGGCTAAACAGTGTATAGCAGTTAGCATCAACTTAGCTTTCACCAATATGGGAAACTTACATGCCATATGGGATCGCACAGTGTTACCTGTCACCCAGCAGAGGTGTGAATCCCGCTTTTACCCCTAGCCAAAGCAGGTACTCGATTTAGCGACCCTGGAGGAATGCAAGGCTGAATTAACCTATGTTAACGTGAAAGCGGACTGGTTGGGATTTGAACCCGCAACTTGTCAATCTCAAGTCCAACGCCAACCACAGCGACAACATGCAACATAATACGATGTATACGATGGCTCCAGAACTTGAGCACACATTTCTGCAAGAAGGTAAATGCGGAATTCATTCAAAATGTCCTGTTGATTGTAAATGCACTCCTCCTGCACCTTGATCAGGCAGTGGATCTCAATTCTGGCATTTGTGCTTTGCAGGAACTTCTGACTTGTACCAGATTAGTTTTCAGTGCCTTTGCATCCTCCTGCTTTATGGCACTGTACAAATATAGTATTATTATTACTGGCCCGCCAAGAAGGGGGGCCAGTATTGTTTTGCTGTCTGGCGTCTGTCGTCGTCGTCTGTTGTTATCGTCTGTCGTCATCTGTAACACTGCACGGCGTGCCTGCAGGCGGCTTCACCCGCGCAGGCAAGGCGATGATGTCATGTCGCCTCCAGTCTAATTATAGCTCCACGGTAACACTGCACAGTGGGCCAGTAGTGTTACGTCTCGTTAGGGCGACACCTTGTTTACTATGTTTCTCCGTTTATAGAATTCTGTATCTGTTCTGTTCTGCTGTGACCTACGAATACTGAAACATACATTTTGGGGATTCCCGTGCCTACTTGAAAGTCCTGGAAATTTCACCGGTAGATTTCAAGATGATACAGTGCAACGAACCAGTTTTAGCTTATATACTTAGTGGTTTCTTTGATTACTTTTTTTTGCTTTCTAGATATGGATGGGAAAGAGTTTCATCATCGTGTTTGTGTTGTTTGAAACTTATACGTCAGTAACTCAATACTGAGGCACACCCCCGTCAACTGAGATTTGGTTGAGTTCTGTTAGAAGTATGCGTGTATGTATGAATGAGATTGTTGACTGTATTTTTGGCAGGACTACATGGATAATGTTCGTGGAAAGGAAGTAAGTCTCCTTCGTACGACTGTGAAAATTCCCGGTCAGCGTCCGCGTGGCTCTGAGTCGGCGTCAAAACCGACTCAGCAGTCAAATGGACAGCCTGCAAATCAAGGTGCATTTCTTGACATCTAGATACAATCAACTGCATCCTTCTAGTGTAAATCAGACGATGCGGTGGCAACATAGCCGAGAAGTAAAGGAGATTCTACCAGCACTAGTCTTAACTATAGCGATTAAAGCTGAATTTTGGCGACCTCGTGAGAATCGACAAAAAGCTGGCAAATTAGTGTATATAAGGTATTAAAATTCGCTACAACATTATTAGATGGGGTCCATATCCACAAAAGGGAAGGGGCAATTTAGGAGGTTGTCTGACCCATTTGAAAGTGTTGGGAGTTGCTGTTAAATGCTAAAGAAGTAAAAAAAACAAGTAGTGTACAATGTGTTTAAAATGTGGCAATGTGCGGCAGATTCCCCGTCATGCTCTTGGCAGGCTCTCAGTTAGTCCGTTTGCCACAGGCAGTGGCGGGATCATATACATGACATCACGTGACTTTGCAGTTACTGGGAATGGCTTTGACATTTAATCATTCGTTAAATCTGCACGATGCAGCAGTTTACATATCGTTGGTCGATTGGCTCTCAGGTTTGACAACTGCTGTTATTATGATTCTGTTTTGTCATGTTTGGATCAGTCAGTTATTTGGCATATTTATGACACGTCCAGTAAGAGTTATTACTCTGGCCGCATCTAGCGGAAAGCATAATACAACAATCTTTTGTCTGTCTGTCCCATCAGCATGCTGACCGAGACTCGCCTGGGTGCTAAGCGTGTGACATGGCCAGCATACATTTTGGCCCGATGATAAGGAGGCCAACATACTTGTTAAACACCGTTTATTACCCACGCCGACTGTAGTTGCGTGGGTCGAGTGCTCAGCGGCATTTATGCATCTGTCTGTTTGTCTGTCTTGTCTGTCTGTTTTCCTGATATCTCTAAAACGATGCAGCTTGGATCAACAAACTTGACACAGGCATGCTGAAATGTGCGAAATTGACATCCATAGCCATCTTCTAACGCTCTCTAAAGATGGTTTTTATTCGTGCAGATTACGACGCATTCAGTGCATTGGAGACGATTCTTTATGTTTAATTGGCTATACAAGTGTACTTTCTACTTCTAAATTTCAGATGAAATAAATTTCTAATTTCACCGTCAGTCCTGGAAACCCATTTATTTTAACGACAAAAGGTCAAAGGTCAGGGTCGCACAGCACAAGTATGTGTGTCGGTCTTCCGAAGGAATGCATTATTGACGTTTGCTGCTGGGTTTTCCCTGCGTCACGTCTGTGCAGCCGATGCTGCTAATTGCTGGTTTTTCCATGGGTGGAGTTTTTGGCAGTCAGCTGGCATGTGTGTTGGAACTCTTGAGAGTGCTGGCTTCTTCTAATTATGAACTGTACTCCATTGCGTCGTTCTGGCAACAGTTATTGAGACGTGTTTTTATTATCTTTCTTAATTGAACACAGCTTATATTCCATAATGGTGGTTACTAGATGTAACAGAACTATCTCAGTTTTATTCTTTTTCTATACTGTTCTGTACTGTTGTATATTCATCTCTTTCAGTTGACTGATTACAATATTTAGTGACGCTTGTCATGTCTATGTTAATCTGCCATTGATGTAGTGGTTGGTGGATAACCATGCAAAGTTAACCCCTTTACCGGGTACCCCGAGATAACTCGTCGCTAATGCTGTGACAGCCTTTTCCATGTAGGTGTTACAGATATTACAAGATTTCAAAAATTGGGGTTAATGACCTATGTTTTCATTTATGTTATCATTTAAAGCTAGTAGTTATCCAGCCTTTTAGGGGTAGAGAATGTACCTTAGAAAATTAACATCACTTCCAAGAGCCTGTTTACTGTGATCAGGCATGCTGCTGATGCTGAGATTACTGTTTTCATTCCCTGCAATTTTGAACCCTACCCATGATGCCGAAAAAAACTAAAGTCGCTCTTTAGAGGTTTAATGCAGATGTAAACTGAAAACTGTTGTGACAATATTACTACTAATAATAAAATTAGTAATTAATACAGCAGTTACAGCCTGATTTAAAATATAATCAAACAGTCCAATAACCTTCACACTAATTATTCTAATAACAGCAGTTTTCTTATCTATAATTCTATGCTTACTAATATCTTCTTG
>Ga0209780_1000805_pt1 | contig 18578 bp, 20 predicted proteins | sample WorMetexBAHAMAS2_FD_187384 | JGI IMG/M metagenome (GOLD analysis project Ga0209780, IMG submission 187384) | Marine gutless worms symbiont microbial communities from Max Planck institute for Marine Microbiology, Germany - Inanidrilus exumae... | ecosystem: Host-associated > Annelida > Digestive...
TCATTGTACAAGCCGTTGTTCTAAAACATCAAATATCAAAATTTTATCCGCAAATTCTAAGCACAGAAGATAGCTTTTACATTTATGACAGGCTGCTGACTGAAATAAATATAATCGCTAGCTTCTGTGCGTTGAATTTGCAGATAAAATTTTGATATTTGCTGTTTTAGAACGGCGGCTTTTACAATAAAGAGAAACTGAAGCCAGTTTTTGTTTTTATAATACTCGTTATTGAGCGTTGGGCCCGGAGCTGATCCCGTTGTATAGGCAGGCATCCCGCAGGTGACTTGAAGCCATCCACCCAGCAGTAAGCTGCCATTATTTTCCGCCAGGCCTACGGTTACTTTCCCAGCCAAAGAGCGTCACTGCCATTCGGCCGGTACCAAATTATACTGCTTGGTGACAGAGGCACATGCGTGTGAGCAGCCTGCCCAAGACTGTTACCTGGAAGTAGACCGGCCGAGATTTGAACCCACGACCTTTAGGATCGCGAGCGAACGCGAACGTTAAGCCACACAGGCCACAGAGTGGGTACGCTATATAAAATAACGGACAAGCTGCTCACTCCTACTTAACTTACATTCCCCGCACTTAGCGCACACACATCGCACACACGCACACCTGCAAATTTTCCTCGTTTCCCTGGGCAAGCGCATCGGACCGCTACACACTCAGCGTTGAGGTCCACCGACAATTTAGGCGCCAAGTAAAGGTGCGGTAGGTTACAATCAGTGATTTGCGATGTGGTCAGGGTCACGTGATCCGTTTTTAGGTCGACTCCTTCGAGTCGACCTAATAACGTGTGTCTAAAATGTCCGTACGCTCGTCCATACGCCCGTTGTCCACAAAAAGTTTCTTCGATTTCAATTAAATTTGGTATGTAGGTAGAGGTCGATGAGTGATGCATGACGATATGCTGTATGGCCCGATCCGAGGTCAAGGTCACGAGCCCTTCAAAGTCGGAAATTTGGCCATTTTCGTTTTATTATAAAGGTTATCCTCCCCCATTTACAGGGGGGGCTGGCAAATGACCACGGATTCTTAAACTAGGGCACAATACCTAAAGCTTATCATGGCCGGATTTTTTTATTTTTGTCCCAGTTTTTGTGTCACGTGACTTTGAAGTTGGCAGTAAGTAGGAGTCGACCGTCAGTCCCGTATGGGGCTAATTTATTTAAATTTTGCTTTAATTATATCAAGCCTAGGCAATTCAAATTTCGTATGCTGACTGATGCACAGGAGTGCTAGTGTATGCATGATACATTTCCTCTGAAAGGGATGTGTTCAGAGTCACGTAACCTCTTTAAACGTAGGGACATAAATGATAATATCTTATTAACGGAGCAAGATAGAGACATAATTGCAGCAAAACACTAATAGGAAATCGTATGTAGCCTATCGAATGGCACCATTGCCAATGCCCTTGAATGACCCTGAAGGTCATTTTTGCTATTTGAGGCCTTTCTGACTCCCATAGCGCGTGGGATATCCTCTGCACTTGATTGACTTGCTGGCCAAACTGTACAGGAAACAGCTTGCTAATGTCAAAGTAGCGGGAACACTATCAGAATGTTATCGTGTTAAGAAAAGAGTCCGACAAGGTTGTGTTCTTTTTCCGTGCTTATTCAATATCCTAGTGGAGATGGTGATGAGGGAGACCCTCGGTGGATTTCATACTGGAGCGATGGCATAGTGTGCCACATACTCATTCAGAACGAGCAACTGGAGCAGGTGGATACGTTCCCAAACCTTCGGTCCCTGATTACTGAAGATGGTGAGTGTATGACAGAATTCCGTATCAGGTTAAACAGGGGGCAGGCGATCGGGGCATCACTGCAGAAAATATGGAAAAGTCACAGCATACCGATTTCAACGAAGATACGACTAATGAAAGCGCTAGTGTGGCCTGTAGCAACGTATGGCTGTGAAATCTGGACACTCAGAAAGAATGAAGAAACACGTCTGATGCCTTTGAGATAAAAGGGCTGAGAAATATTCCGTTGGTTTCGTGGACAGCAAAGAAAACAAATGCGTAATGAGTAAAGCTGGAGTAAAGGGGGAAATGTTAAAGCAAGGAAGCTAGCATACCATGGTCACACCATGAGGAAACAAGAGAGTTTTCTAGAGAAATCAATAATGCAGGGAACAATGCCAGGTACATGCAGGCGTGGAAGATCACGCATGGCCCGGATGGACAACATCAATACATGGACAGGACTCCCGGCGGAAGAGTTAATTACAGAGGACAGAGATAAATGGAGAAAGTACGTCCATGTTGTGGCTAACCCTCGGATCATGGATGGCTAAAGAACAGAACAGAACATAGCACGTGAAACTTAGCGTGAATTTGCTAACAGAGCGCATCGCGCTGTCCCATTTTCCTGTTTGTTTATTTGTATGTCCATTCATTTTCTATCCACACATGCCGATAGGAAGGTGTGGATATATCGGTTACTGTTTGTGTGTGTGTGTGTGTGTTTGTGTTACTACGGTTACAGATTCTCCGCCGAGCATAAAGCTAGCGGCGTCAAATTTTGTACGGCGGTTTATCGGCATCCTGGGCAGGGAATCTTACATTCTTGGGAACTTTGCTCCCCAGACGCCCAAAATTGGATGAATAGGAGCCTAGCGTAGCCTGCGGGCTTAGTAGACAGGTCAATATAACGCCAAAATACCCCTACCACAAATAAATTGCTACATTTTGTTTTATGGTGGTTTTATGTTAGGTTGGATCTATTCGACAACATACTAAAAGTTGGACAAAATTGGAGTATGGGAAGGTGTCCAATTTCGAAGATGATTTGGGGCCCCAGAAATGGGTTTTGGGGGTTATAAATATGGTAGGGGTAAATATTTCAAATCTAAGTAGCCTATAGAAATCACTCAAATCAGCGTAAGACGCTCTATTTGCTGGTATAGTTTTTATGCAAATCGGTTCAGTGGTTTGGAAGGAGTTATTACACACACATACATACACACGGAATTTGGACAATGCGGCTCTAGTATACGCGTGACGCTCAATACCAAACCTGCTTCACAGGTTTTGAGAAGTGCAACACTAGGAGGGGCTGGGGGTACAGGTAGCCCTAGATATGGTACCAGGGATGATTCAACATCACTGGTAACACTTTCATGTGAAATACTGTAGCTGAAAACCTGGGTAAAATGTAAGAAAATGAGTTGTAAATCGACAAAAATCATCTTCGAAATTGGACACCTTCCCATACTCCAATTTTGTCCAAGTTTTAGTATGTTGTCGACTAGACCCAACCTAACATAAAACCACCATAAAACAAAATGTTGCAATTTTTTGGGTCAATCGGTGTATTAACCCGTCTATAGGCTGACTGACGTAGGAGCGACGTTCTGTTTATAGTTCAGTGAGCGTGCGGCAACGCGCCACACTAGAGATGCATTGTTCATGAAATCGCACGGCGTGTGGACGTAGGATCGGCATGTGTGGATATATGGCCATCCCTGAAGACGGACGTTGGTTCGTCCATTGTCCTGTCAGATGTTGTTATCACAATATCTCATTAACGGCTTGAACAATTTTGATGAAACTGAGAGAAATATTCACTGGCCCTTACTGATGACGTGATTATATTATTTAGGTCAAAGGTCAAGGTCACAACAGGCCGTTGAGGTTAAATCATGTAAACACCATATCTCATGAACTACTTGAGGAGTCTTGATGAAACTTACATTGAATAACCACTAGCCTCTACTGATGAGCTGGATAGATTTTGGAAGTCAACTGTCAAAGGTCAAGGTCGCAGAAAGCCTAAGTATGTGGTGGCGAAGGCATCCACGTCAACGCTGGCTGAAGCGTCAGAGTCCGTCTTCTAGTTTACATTTATTCACAATGAAGTCCTGTCAGTATTCCTTGGTTGGCATCAGGAGCACATATGGTCGCAATAAAGTCTGCACCAGTCACTCCCCAGAAACCATAGAAATCAAAATTAAGGGGGTACAAGTTGATTACCATTTGGGCATCTCTACCTGCGAACATTGGGAACCTGGCCAAACTGTGAAATGGAAATTGCATTCTAATGACTGTTATATCATCATCACCATCATCTTTATTATACGCTCAAGGCAGAGTAAAAAATAAAACACACATCAAATACACAATCACTCAAAAAACGAAAGACAAACACACACACAGCCTAAAAAATGCCCTAGCCTAGGTATGGACCGTCCTCTGAAAGCAGTCCCAGATAAGCTGTTTCACAATATACACTGGCAATACGACAAGGTCGTGTGTACTCAATTTATACAAATCATACACAGCGCCTACAGCATCACGACAGCACAATGCAAGTGTTCTTAAAACGGAGTTATCTGAAGATGCACATTTTTTCCAAAACAACAAACGACGTTGTTATATTAAAACACGAGACTGGTAAGCACCAACAATACATTAGTAACGGCTTTACACTCTCTCTCCAAAAAGAATTGAACAAATTCCTAAATGAATTATTCAATGCAACATTAGCAGAACGTATATCTTCCGAACGAGCATGCCATGTTTCACAACTGTAGAGAAGTGACGGCAGACAATACGATGCCTGCCATGATCGCTTATAGGCAAGATATTCTCAGTGTGTGCTGTATGCTTATGCAACAATTAGCATGGGCCACGATTTCATCTGCAGTCTCGTCAGGTCACATACCATGCACTCTATGTATTGCTATAGATGGAGTATAGGAGTAATGTGGTCTGTGTCTGTTGGTCACGTTTGTAATAATAATAATAATAATTAACAATAATAACCGAGATGATATTTACGGTGCTGTCATCATGGCAAAACCATTGTGATAGTTTACCCGGTTCATTTGATGAATGCAGACTAAGTACCGGTTGGCCACCAAATCTCAGACCAAGCCAATCGACTTGGACTGTGAGTCCGTCGGAAATGACTGCTACCATCCGCATCCACCATTGCCATTTGTTATTACTCAGCCCTAAAGCTGATAATCGTTTTACCATCCCACGGAGGGTAGAAGGCTGAATCGACCTAGTAGACCAGTAAGCTAGACCTAGTAAGCCCTGCAAAAACAGTTGAACCAATGGAGATGCTGTTTGGGTGGGTGACTCCGGTGGGCCTAAGGAACCATCTATTAGATGGGGTCGAGATCCCCAGCGGGCAAATTTTGGGGGTTGTCCTGCCCATTGAAAAGCATTAGGAGTCTGTGCTGCGGTGCTTTGCACGGCAAAAAGAGATCAGCAACTGACCAGCAGGCTGCGGCATCTGGCTGCAATGCTCCAGACTGGTCGATGTCACTTTGCATTGTCCTGCCCGTGAAAAATACGCCTTTCCCTGCTATACGGCTTTTTGTCAAAATTTTTAGACCACTTGTTAATTTTTGACTATAACATTTGTGTGTCAAGGTACTTGATCGCATGCTGCTGTATCTGCGCATCGTCTATTCATTTGACTACTATAGTACTGTAGAATATCCTCACGAAGATGCAATGCCACATCGCTGTGGCATCTTTCATAGCCGTGGACCACAGCCAAAGGGCAGAGTTGTTCAGCGTGACTGTAAGTTCTCTGCATCTTACTTGTCTTTCACGAAGTCAAGGTTATTGAAGGCTGTTATCGTAATTGTTGCTGTTATAACAGTGACTGCTCGCCATACGTTAGATCTCAAATGAGTTCTCCGTCTTTCAGCAGGACAGTGTTCGGCGCATATGGTGCTTGAGGTAATCAACTTACTTACCCATAACTTTGCCAGATATCAACTGATTTTACAAATTCTTTTATGGCAGACTCAGCAGTAAATTTGTAACAAAGTATTTGTAAAAGATTCCACCACACCTAGATCACGTTGTGACGCTACCTACAATATCGTTCATCACCGTACGCGTTTTAGGTTGTTGCTGTTTTTCTGACATTAATATTTCACAAGGTACTGTAGCGACGCATTTGGGGTGGTGGGATATTTTATTATCGCTTTACTACAAATTTACTGCTAAGTCTGTCAGTGAAAGAGTGTAAAAAATCGGTCAGTATTTGCCAAAATTATTGTAAAAATCTACTGGCCTCTTTTTTGTGGACACAGTGTAGTACGTCTGTTCAGTAGAGTCTTAATAATAACTGCTGGCTTTTGATGTAATGGATGGTGCGAGGTAAAATTCAAATGCTAGTGTGTTTTCGTGCGATACATCAGTAATTTGATATTACCATCTTCCTGACCAATAAGGTGTCTAGAAGTGGTATCTGTCCATCAGTCTCATCTATGTCAGTGAATTTTATGCTTCCAGTCGAGTCTACTGAATTCATATGCGCTGTGAGCTGAGCTACACTCCCTCTAGTTGAGTTGAAAAAAGGTTGTCATACACCCCAGAAATATATTTTTAATTGGTACTACTAGACTGACAAAAACACGTAGAAAACGATTAGCTATGTTAAAAAGTTGCCAAAATGTCCCATGTGGGTCTTTTATGCAAATTAGTGCCGCCATTACCAAAAAAGATGTTTTTGGCTGTATCTTGGCCAATAATGCATATATCTTAACAAAAAAGGTCTCTATGCCCATGTTTTCAGGGTTAAAGATTATGATAAAAGCATTTAAAAAGTGAATAGAGGAGTCCTTCAATCCGAAAAACATATATATTGACCATAGTTTAAAGGTTGAGCGATTTGCTCCGCCAATTTTTGTTTTGCATATAGTTTTCAGAGCAATATCAGACAATAGTTGTGGGCATGCCTAATATAACTGCTTTCGGCCACTTTTAGTGCTTTATTCTACTCATTACTCATTATTACTGTAACATTCGGATGCTATGGGAGACCTACTACCACCTTTATTCGAGTTATCTAAGGGACCTGCGTCGGTTACTTGGTTGCTAAGCAGGCTTCCCATTTCTCCGGCTAAAGCTAAGTCGGTGAGTTCGGTCAGTAGGGGCCTATGAATGGTTGGCAGATGTGAACGCTGGCACTATCCATAGTGTCTGTTATGGAGACGTCGGTAGATTCAAAGGCGTTGGCTATTCAAAAGTCGTCGGCATATAAGCGTTGAGAGATATGTATCGGCGTCGGTAGATCGTGTAGCGTTGGGAGATCCAGAAGGCGTTGGAAGATCCTCTAGCATTGGGAGATTGACGTCGGCGTCGATAGATCCTCTAGCAGTAGAAGATAGGCGTCGGCGTTGGTAGATCCTTTAGCATTGGGAGATAGGCGTCGGCGCCAGTAGGTCCTGCAGTGATGGGAGATAGGCGTCGGTAGATCGCTTCAACGATGGGAGTGGTATTTTACCTGCATCATGCTGCCACCCTGGGCTACAAGGACGCTGTTGTCTGAACCCCCGACACAGATATCTTCGTTATACTTCTTACCGTGCTCACAAAATGAAGTTGACTGTATACCTCGATACAGGGTCAGGAAAACACAGGCAACTCATAAATATTTCTGAACTTGCAGAATCATTGGGTGAAGACTATTGTGGAACACTTCTGGGGTTATATGTGTTCAGTGGCCAGGACTGCACTAGTGCTTTCAAGGGAAAGTGGGGCCCCTGAAAAAGTTGGAGGAAAATGCCAAATATCACTCAGCATTCAGGAAACTAGGTGATGATTGGAACGTCAGCCCTCAATTGCTGATGGAGTTGTAACGATTCACGTGCCTGATATATGGACAAAGCCGTGAGTCCTCTGTGGATGTTGTTCGCCACAAGCTGCTGTGCAAAATGGTTGGAGAAGTCCAAGGTTGATCTGGCTTGCCTTCCTCCTTGCAACTCTGCTCTGAGGCCACATATTCAGCGAGTGTACCACCGTGTTTTCTTATACAAACGCGCAGACGATCCGATTGTACAGAAGCCACAACCTTGTGATGAGGGACAGGGATGGGTTATGACTCCAGCAGGTGTGCTGGAGCCATTGTGGTCTAATGGTCCTGTTCTGCCTGACTCACTTGTTGACCTGCTGGTTACCCCTGATGAGGATAATGCAGAGGAATATGCAGAGGAACAGGACGAAGATGACGAATTTGATATTGAAGATTTCATTGAAAGCGAGAGTGACGATGAATCGTGAATATGACAGGGCTTGATGCCCCTTTGCCTCGTCTGCTAGACTATAGCTAAACAGTTATGAAAGATATAGTTGACTAATTGTTTTGATGTGACAATATTATGTTGTATTCCCTGTGTGTGATGGTTAAGATAAATAGTCCATTTCAAAGTAATTAGTCCAATTTCATCTGGTATGCAAATTCAGGAACCATATCTGAAGACAATTAGCCGGACTGGGATTTTGGTGTTACTTATGTAAAAATCAAGGAATCATTGTATCACCTTATAAACGTTATTTTCATGATCCTTGACCCTAAAACTGTGGGTATAGAGACCTTGTTTGTTATGATGTATGCATTATTGGCCGAGTTATAGCGAAAATTATGTTTTTCGGTAATGGCGGCACTAATTTGCATAAATGTCATACATGAGACATTTTGACAACTTTTTAACATAGCTAATCGTTTTCTACGTATTTTTTTCAGTCTAGTAGTACCAATTAAAAATATATTTCTGGGGATGCATGATAGCCCATTTTCCAACTAAACTACTCTTTTTATCACCTCAAACGAGTCATCCACAAATCTCTTCCATAATCTTGGTTCCCTGCTCAGAGTCACACGAGATAGTCTTCCGGTCATGCAGATTACGTGGTAAGGCAGATCAACCGGCGTCGCCGTGTCTTGACATTAAACGTGTTGTAACAATCCTCGGCGTCGTTGTCAGCAACAGTCTCACTGCTACTGACCACGTCAGCAGTCTACTTGCTTCTTGCTCAAGTCTGCTGTATGCCCTGCGAGTACTCAGATGTCATGGTTTCGGCGACCAGTCACTGAAAGACGTTTTTCATGCTACGGTGATTGGGAAGTTAACGTACTGTGCGCCAGCTTGGCATGGTTTCTGTTTTACTGCCGATTACGTGCGACTAGAGGCTTTTTTGCGCAGTTGTGCAAAGTTATGTTATGTAGAACGATCAGCCACAGTTACCGGTATGTTCTTGGAAGCAGATGATGCGCTGTTTCGTAGGATTCTACACAATGAAACGCACGTTCTACGTACGTTTTTACCTGAGAGGCCACTCACTGATCGTTTACTCCCTCCGTACTAAAACTCACAACAAGTCCCTCATTTGCAAAACGATTGACTTGAATGAACGTAACTTTATTGTCAGGTCTCTTTACAAGAATTGTTATTGATTACTCTTCCACCTCAGTGCATTTTATATATTTACGTATGTTTTATTGTATACATGTATGTATTTTATGGAATTGTAATCACTTGCGTTTTGTCATGTGACTCAATAAAGAAATTTGATGATGATGATGATGATGATGACTGTCGGGTGGCAGGTAACACTGTGTGATCCCGTATGGCATGTGAGTTTCCCGTAGCGGTGAAAAGCTAAGTTGATGCTAAACTAAACGTTGATGAATAGGCTGACTCGATCTAGGCCATCCAGCAGCTTCTGTAGTGCTGCCTCCAATATGGCCAACAGGATAATGTCATCAGCCTAGCGAAGGTTCGTGACTATTTGCCCTCCAATTTGTAGTCCACATTGAAATCCATCGAGGGTCTCGCTCATTACCAACTCTGCTAGGATGTTGAACAAAAACGGAGATAGGACACAACCTTGTCAGATTTTTTTCTTAACACGAAACCATTCTGATAGTGTTCCTTCTACTTTGACCTTAGAGAGCTATTTCCTGTACAGTTTGGCCTGCAAGTCAATCAATTGCAGAGGATATCCCATGTCCATCATAGTCACCCAGAGGTTATCATGGGAGATCGAGTCGAATGCCTTCTTGAAGTCATGAAGCACATATAGAGTGATTGCTGGTGCTTGCGTGCCTTGTGCATCAGTATTCTGACCTTACAATAAATTGTGACATTTATAATGTCATTAATTTGCAAGTTCGTTCTGTCTTTTTGAGTCTTATCTATTTAAAATTTGTCATGAATCTAAAGCTTTATTTCCTGGTGTATTTGTAAACAACGACACCACATCTTGAGATACAAAGCTCTCGCCCTCATTAATCAGAACTGAAACCATTTCTGTAGTGAACTCCTTCAAGGATCTGTTTTGCCAACAGTCCCAGTTTATCTGGCAGTGCCCTGAAGGTATTATAACCAATTCATCCTTCTCCTATTTGTCTGTGTCCATGACAGTAGACTGTCACTGTGGTTAGACTGTCACTGTAGCATTACCTTTATGCACCGGCAGTATTGTTTTAAAGCCTTGTCTCTCTCTTTTGGAAATGATAGATTTTGGAGGGTTGGCTTGGTTTAGAGCTTTTGCTACATGGGCTATATTTCAACTTTTGTAGGTAACTACTTAAAAACTACTTTTATCAACCTACTTTTGTTACTGGAGTAATCTACAACAAGTATTAATTTTCTAGTAACTACCATTCATCTGTTTGAACGCCATTTAGATTTAGTTATCAATCGTTACTGTAAGATCAACAGTCTTTGCATCGACGGCATAAAGCAGCTAGATGTGGGAATAAAGCACAAAACGTGCGTTTATTGTTGACTGTCCTGAAAGTACCATGGTGCATTTGTGTGGACTTGTTATCAAGTTAGTCATTTTGGTTAAAAACTAGTTATAAAATGTAGTTAAGATAATAATACATTTGTATAGCACCGTAAAGTCTGAGGATGCAGAAGCGCTGGTGGCCTCAGTTTAAGACTGTCAGAACAAGTAGGTTTTGAGGTGTTGCTTGAATGTCGGTCAAGTATGACAAGCACGAATGTTGGAAGGTAGTGAGTTCTAGATTATTGCAGCTGCAACTGAAAAAGCACATCATGCGAGGTCGGTCCATGTTACTAACTACTCTTCAAAGTAGTTTAACTGCTAGTTACTAACTTTTTTCTAAAATAGTTGACTATTAATAGTTAACTGCTACTTATCGCTGACTACTTGTGCTTTTTGCCACTTGTACATGGTATGTGTAAGCAGTACATTTCCACATAAGATGATTTCTTGTTGTATTGTTTAGTGGATGACTGGTTAGCCTCTTTTGATGTTCGGATATTTCCATTTGTCAACCTTAAAATTACTCTTGAAGAGGAGGAAATTGTAAAACTTGGAAAGAAGAATGAAGAGGAATATCCTTTTCTACTGATTCCTTCATTGTTTGGATATGTTGTTGTTACTGTCATAGTCATTCTTGCTTGCACCGAATCCAACCAAATTTTGAACAGTGACAAAGACCACCAGATGCTCACGTGGGTGGCCCAAAATCGCATAAAAGAAGTCCAATATGGCTTACGACCGCCATTTTGAAAGAATCGAAAAATGGCCATATCTCCACAACAGTTTGACCAATCGACACGAAATTTGGCACGGTGACGGAAATTGGTCCTCACAACTGTGCTGTCTGTTAAAATTTCCAACTTTAAAAATCCAAAATGGCGGCCGGCCGCCATCTTGAAAAATCGAAAAACGTCTATATCTCATAAATGTTTTGACTGATCGGCATGAAATTTGGCACGGAGACACATATTGGCCCTCCAAACTGTGCAGCAGCTAACATTTCAAACGTTTAAAATCCAAGATAGCGGATGACCGTTATATTGAAAAATCGAAAAATGGCCATATATTGGCAACGGTTTGACTGATCGGCACAAAATTTGGCACGATGATGCATATTGATCCTCTGAATCGTACCGGCTGTTAAAACTTTCGAAAATTTAAGATGGCGGATGGAATAATCAAATAACGGCCATATCTCGGAAATGGTTTGACTGATCAGCGTGAAATTTGGCATATTGGCCCTCCAAACTGTGCTGTTTCGGTGCCGGACGTTGATTTGTTTTCAAATAACATACACCGCTGTTGCCATAACTACAGCCTTCAATAGCAGTGAATAAGTAACAAAGTGTGCGCCACGTCCCTTCATTCATACTTCTGGATGGACAAAGGCATTTAATATACGTTGAACGCGTTCTAATTTGTCAAAGAAAATTTGGATTCTGAAGCCTTGGGATTGATAACTATAATGAGGCTTTATCAAAATTTGGTGGCATGAGAATAGGCAATTGAATATTCTTTGGAAGTTTGGTGGCAGAGTCCAGATCAAACTAAATTAACGCATAAACCTAAAAAAAACTAAACAATGTTAACGGAAAGCCGCATAAGCGGATATCATTGTTGTTATTAAAGGCAACTTTTAGCATTAAAAGTTCGAAATTTGATATGACATTACTCGCTATATGTTGAATGGTTGCATGCACATGATGACTGAATTATTTTGCAGCAGTTCACCGTTTTTGTTTTTCCTAAATTCGAAATTTAACTATGGCTATGGTTCTGATGGACAGTATGAGTCACCGTGCAAAATTATTTTGTGATCGTTTGAACCATTGCTTATATTTGGCGATTTTTGACTATCAAATTACCATCTGCCTGCTTGGCGATGGTTCAAACCGTTGCTAAGCTATGGTAATTTCACAGTCTTCAAGATGGTGTTCGTCCGCCATCTTGCATTTTGAAAAGATCGTAATTTTAACTGCCAGTATAGTTTGGAGGGTCTATGTGCTTTACTATGCCAAATTTCGTGCCGATTGATCAAACCATTGCCGATATTTGGCTATTTTTGATTTTCAATATGGCGGCTGTCCGCCATTTTATTTGTAAAAGTTCGAAATTTTAACTGCCAGCACAGTTCACAGGATCAATATGCATCACCGTGTCAAATTTTGTGCCAATCGGTCAAACCGTTTCTGAGATATGGCCATTTTTGATTGTTTAAGATGGCGGCCGTCCACCATCTTGGATTTGTAAAAGTTTGAAATTTTAACTGCTGCCGCAATTTTTAAGGCCAATTTGCGGATACGATTCAGAGTCAGTATGCATCGTTGTACTAAATTTTGTGCTGATCGGTCAAACCATTCCTGATATATGGCCATTTTTGATTTTTCATGATGGCGGCCGTCCGCCATCTTGGATTTTAAAAAGTTGGAAATTTTAACTGCAGGCACAGTTTGGCGTGCCAATATGCATCTCCGTGCCAAATTTCATGCTGATCGGTCAAACGTTTCCAAGATATGACCTTTTTGAGGTTTCAAGATGGCGGTTTTCCGCCATCTTGGATTTTTAAAAGTTTGAAATTTTAACTGTCGGCATAGTTGCGAGGGCCAGTTGCGTCACCGTTCCATATTTCGTGTTGATCGGTCAAACTGTTGCAGGGATATGGCCTTTTTTTCAAAATGGCGGTTGTCCGCCCTACTGGATTTGTTTTATGCGATTTTGGACCACCCACGAAGAGCATTTGGTGGTCTTTATCACGGTGCAAAATATGGTTGGATTTGGTGCAGTAGTTTCGATAATATGCAAGTTTTAACATTTGCACGTTTGGCTTGAATATGCCTATTCACATCCACTTGGGTTTTTGGGGCCTTTGGACCCCTAAGTGGGGAGCAATATCAACAAAGCCCCCAAAAGGCACATCCTTGCATGGAACGACATTGTATGACATATAGATCATCAAAATCGGTCCACTGGTGCGACCTATGTGCGTGATGAAGAGATCTAAAAAAGAAAGACAAAGAAACCTTACACTAGCAAACTGAGTAATCACCCTGACCACCCACGTTGTCGGATTGAAATCAAATTTTGCATGGGGGTAGTCTTTGGGGGGTAGTTGTAATGTTCATGTTTCATCAAAATTGGTTAAGTGGTTCCGTGATAAGGGGATGAGATGCAGCTATTTTTGACACTTATGACTCCGGTTGTCTGCCAACTTAGATTTTTTAAACTTCATAACCATCGGGTAAAAGTGCCATTATGCGTTTTCGTGCCAAATTTCGTGGTGATCGGGCAAACCGTCGCTGAGTTATGGCAATTTATCAGTTTTCAAAATGGCTGCCATCCGCCATCTGTCGACTTTTTAACAGTTCATAGGGTTAAGATGCCCAATTTTCCTAGTCATGGCTAATATCATCTCAATTGGCCAAACCATTGCTGAGATATGGCGATTTTTTTAATTTCAAGATCACAGTCTTCCGCCATTTTGGATTTTTTAAGGTTTAAAATTTTAACTGCCGGCACAGTTCAGAGGGCAAACATGCGTCATCAGTAATTGCAAATCGCAGATGTAAATTTTTGGGTAAAATTAGTGTCAGAAAATAAGCTATGCAGCATATTAGTTGCTAATGCCATAAGTACGTAAAGGAACTTTCTGTGGTACGACAAGTGTAGCTGTTCAGCTCAATCCTTGTATTTTTGTGTAAGTGTAACAAAATTGTAATAAGTAGGTACCTGGCCACTGTAGGGTTGTGGTTCTTTTGTTTTTATCAATATTTTTCTTGTGTACATATCTGTTTGCTGACTTTCATTTTTACCGTGTGATATTCTGTGAATAAAGATTATTACAATAGTTTGATCAATTGCCATGAATTTTGGCAAGATGACGTATATTAACCCACTTAAGCCTATCGGCTGATAAACATTTGAATTTTCATAATTTAAGATGGCAAACGGCTGCCGTTTTGAGAAAAGATAAATCGCCATAACTCACAAACAGTTTGACTGATCATCAGGAAATATGCAAGGTGACGCACATTGGCCCTCTTTACCATGTGGGCCATTGTAATTTGGATCAGACGGCAGTCGGTTGTCATTTTCAAAATCGAACAATGAGCTCAGCTACCACAGAGAGACCATGCAACGCATTATCACAGTTGAAACCTTGTCACATGACCCTGACCACGCCCATTAAGGGTTGTTTGTTATCCTAAGGCTAAAACTTCATGTATTCTACTAGTATACAAAATTTGGTGACCCACTTCAGCCGTTCCAGATATATGATTGTGTGCGTCAAAATTGAAAATGGGTCATGTGATCTTGACCACGCTCTTTTAAGGGGTTTTGTCACCTGTAAGCTAGGACTTCGTATGGTCTACCTGTTTGCAAAATTGATGACTCTAGCTTCAACTGTTCCAGAGATATGGTTGGTGCCCATCAAAATCTAAATGGTTCGCTTGATATGACCACGCCCCTTTCAGGCATGGTTTGCCATCTGTGGGCTAGCACTTGCTACAATCAACCTATCTACCAAATTTGAAGTCTCAGTCTCCACCCACTACGAAGATATAAAAAGTGATACAAAATGTCAGAAATAGGGTGGTGTATGGCGGGTATAGGGGTCACTCTTGGAGGGAAGTGGCCGGGATCCTGACCTGACTGGATTCGGCCAGCGAGAGACATCGTTGGTTTCCCTGCGTGCAGGTAATTACGAGGAAGGCGTCATGGATGCCGATGCCATCTTCCGCATGACCATTTCCCATTGTACTTAGGTGTCACTCTAGATAGAGCCCTGTCATACATACAAAGAACACCTGACAAAGACCACTGCTAAACTGAAGAGCAGAAACAATCTCGTGTCGAAACTGGCTGGCTTATCATGGGGAGCAAATGCAAATACCCTGCAGACCTCTGCCATTGCCCTCTGCTACTCAGTCGTGGAATACTGCAGCCCAGTTTGGTGCAGGTCTTCACACACCAAACTGGTAGATACGCAGTTACACAACACCATGCGACTGATAACTGGCACCTTATGGCTCACTCCGCTCCCATGGCTCCCAGTTTTTGCCAACATCGCCCCACCTGATCTACGTCGCAAATGTGCATGTGCAGCTCTGGTGGCAAAGTCAGAACACCATCAAGAATGGCCATTACACGATGACTTAGTTAACCATCCTCCTCTACGGATTACAAATCGGAAACAATCTGGTCCGATATGGCACCAACCAACGTGGTCACGCAGTGAAGGGAGGTCTGGGAGTCGGCATCTGTGGTCAACCACTCATTAGTGACCGACGCTACTATTCGACATCCGGGCTTTGATCTCCCCCGTCGGTCATGGTCATTAAACCGTTTCTGCACTGGACAAGGCCATTGTGCTGCAAACCTCCACAAATGGCATCTTGCCCCATCGGAGAAGTGCCAATGTGGTGAGATACAAACGATGCACCACATAGTGGAGGCTTGCCCACTTACGAAACTAGCTGATTATGGCTTACTGCAGCTCCACTCTGCTGACGATGCTGCAATCAAATGGCTGGAAGGTACAGCGATGAAAGCGCTTGCGAAATAAAATGACTGGAAATAGCATACGAGTTCCTCCTATAGCCTTCCACAGTAACTATGATCATATCTTGCACCATTTCTGAGATACAGCGAGATATTTGTCCAAACTCGCTAACTGTAACTACCTCACCTGTATTTGGCGCCTTCATTGGAATTTTGCCGAGATCTTTGGCGTCATAAAACTAGAATTCCTTAGCTATCGTATGGTGTTGTTTGCGTGATCGTATGTTAGCCGTTTTGGTACAATACAGGCGTGCGACAGATGGACAGACGGACGGATACACATCGACAGCAGTAAAAATTACGGCATCTCTGCAAGGGTTTGACCGATCGCCACAAAATTAGAGACATAAATTGGCCCTCTTAGCTGTACTGGAGAATTGTGGCCATTACAATTCAAATTATTTAAAATTCAAAACGGCAGACGACTGCCATTCTGACAAGTAGCTCAGCATCACTGACAAACTTGCGTGACGCGTTGCATCACGACAAATGGAAATGACAAAATTTTAAAACATTAACATGACCATAACCACGCCGTTTCGTTGGTGATATGTCATCCTGTTCCTAGAGTTGATGGTTTGTGAACTATTTACCGGAGGACATTTTACCGGAGGACTATTCACCAGGGACTATTCACCGGACGGCTATTACCAGGCGGACTGTTCACCGGGAGGACAATTCACCGGGCGACTATTCACCGGAGGAGTATTCACCGGGCGATGTTAATAATGTCGACCAGACCGAAGTAACGACAGCATATGATAATCACACGTTAACAATCAAAGACACGTTTCATTAGCTAAAAATTTGATATCTAAAAATGGAAAATGTGGGTTTCAATGCAGCATGCAGAATAAAGTTCAATAAACTGTTAATCATGTAACAGATATGCAGCAGAACGAAGGTACACTAGGATCTCAGCGCTGCCGTATGTTGCGACGGCTCGCTTCACTCGAGTTCAGCTTGCGATATCTTTTCGCAGACGGATAGCCTACACCAGTGACGCCTTGTAAGAAGAACGACTTTTGATGTTGCATGTCATTCTTCAGTCCTGACATGAAGGTCCACATGGTCAGGTGATGGCGTAGGAAGAGTGACTGTATGCCATGATGCCAACCTTTCACGGAATTAGTACTGTGGGCGATGCCGTCAACTCCACCGGCGTGTTGATTCCAAGTTTTCACTGGGAACAGCGCTGGTCCGTAAGTCGCTGAGCTTCCTCTTCGTCTGCGTCCGCGGGTGTAGGTATGCTCGAAATAAGTCGTCACTTCATCCAAGTGATCGACACCGGATGGCTGCGAATCGGTCAGTAGGTCGAAAGCCTCCTGTACATCGTGAGGTTAGATCACCCTGGATTGCCCTGGCGAGGTACTTACTCGTGCCCTTGTCAGAGCGCGAACAGACAGACAAGTAATTCGCTAATTACCGGTGAATGGTCCTCCGGTGAAATTTCATCCGGTGAAAAGTCCGGCCGGTGAACAGTCCGCCCGGTTAATAGTCGTCCGGTGAATAGTCTCCGTTGAATAGTCCTTTGGTGAAATGTCCTCCGGTGAATAGTCCGTACACCGAATTGATATAGCCTACTCATGTACAAAATTTGACGACTTTAGGTTCAGCCATTCCAGTGATATGATTGGAGCCCCCAAAATTTCGTAATGGGTCACGTGACCTGACCACGCCCCTATCAAGGACAGTTTGTCGTCCATAGGCTGTGACTTGCACATTCAACCAGTACGTCAAATTTGTAGTCTTTGCGATCACAAATTACAAACATGCATAAGGCAGTGCAAATAGTAGAAATCGAGGTGGTTTAACGTGCTTAGGGGTCACCCAAGGTCATCGGCACGACGGCAGCATAACCATTCAATAAAGCGCATACGACTTCCTATTCGAACTATGAGGCTATCTCACACCGTTTTCGAGATATATCGTTTATTTTCAAAAATTAAAAGAGGTCATGTGACACTGACCACGCCCCTTTCAGGGACAATTTGTCCGTAGGATGGTACTTGCTACGATCAAAATGCACACCAAATTTGAAGTCTCTAGCTTAAGCCGTTTCAGAGATATCTTGGTGGCACTAAAAGTTTAAAAGGGTCACGTGACGTGGCCACATCCATTTTAGGGACATTTTGTCATCCGTAGGCTGGGGTTTGCTATGTTCAACCCACATATTAAGTTTGAAATGTCTACCGTTACCTGTAACGAAGAAATGAAAGGCAACGCCAAAAGTAAAAATTCTCGTTTTGAGCCACCCTTTGGGGGAGATAGAGGTGGCGGCGTGGCGTAGTGGTAACGTCGTTGGTCTAGATCAACGAAGTTAACCTACGCTGAGCCCGGTTAGTACTGGTGTGGGTGACCGTGTTCGGGTTCGACTCCCGGAGGCGGCACTTTATTTCGGTATGTAACCAACCACCTAGGTCGACTCAGCCTTCTACCCTCCGTGGGACGGTAAAATGAGTAC